>Ga0209813_10000005_pt1 | contig 128895 bp, 111 predicted proteins | sample EndMethybrTD3033_FD_187596 | JGI IMG/M metagenome (GOLD analysis project Ga0209813, IMG submission 187596) | Populus endosphere microbial communities from Tennessee, USA - Endosphere MetaG P. TD hybrid TD303-3 (SPAdes) (version 2) | ecosystem: Host-associated > Plants > Roots > Endosphere... | reverse complement strand
TCCTTGCCGAATTCTCGGTGCCGGTGATCTTCATCACCGCCTTCCCCGAACGGCTGCTGACGGGCGAACGGCCCGAGCCGACCTTCCTCATCACCAAGCCGTTCCAGCGCTCGACGGTCAAGGCCGCGATCTCGCAGGCGCTTTTCTTTGACGAGGCAACCGCCCCGGCCTGACCCTGTTTTTCCGCCGGCCGATCCTTTGTCACGGCCGGTGGAACCCTCCCCGACTTAACGCGTTAAATATGCGTAACGATTCGGAGAGGGCCGATGGCCGACGAGGAGCAACATATCTCGACGCAGGACGCACGGGGCGGCGCGACGCCGCACGTCGTTCGCTATGTGCTGGGCATTTCGCTCGCACTGGCCGTGATCGTGATGCTGCTCGTGCTCTTGCGGTGAGGCAATGGGAAAAATGGGCGTTTCTAGGGGTATCTTGGGAATTGGCCTTTGGCGGTAATCGAACTAGGGTGCGGATGCATATATGGCTTTGACGACTTCGGTTCATGCAGCGAGGGCGACAGTCGAAACGGGGGTTGCTGCCGTGGATGAAGGGCTGAACCAGGCGCCGCGCGAGGCACTTTCGGACGGCGAGTTCAAGCGTGAACTGGCCGCAGTCATTCCGCATCTGCGCGCCTTCGGGCGATCCCTGTCGGGCAATCGCGACACCGCCGACGATCTTGTCCAGGAAACCCTGCTCAAGGCCTGGGCCGCCCGTGCCCGCTTCCAGGCCGGCACCAATATGCGTGCGTGGACCTTCATCATCCTGCGCAACCATTATCTCTCGCAGATGCGCCGGTCGCGCTTCCGTGGCGACTGGGACGACCTGACGGCCGACCGGCTGCTTGCCGCGCCCGCGGGCCAGGACAAGCATGTCGAACTCAGCGACATGCAGCGCGCTCTACTGCAATTGCCCCAGCCCCAACGCGAGGCACTGATCCTCGTCGGCGCGGGTGGCTTTGCCTATGAGGAAGCGGCGGAAATCTGCGGCGTCGCGGTCGGCACGATCAAGAGTCGTGTGGCCCGTGGCCGCGCCGCGCTCGAACAGATATTGGAGGAGGGCGCGCTGCCCTCGCGCCGAACGCAGGAAACGACCGATACGGCGGTGCTGGACGAAATCATGGACGATGTCGATCGCCTGAGCCGTGGCCGCATTTCCGACAATCTGGTCGACCATGGCGCCGGCGAAGACGACGGCGATGACGACATGGGGGGCAAGACCGCCGAAGATTGAGGGCGGGATGCACTTGCCCCGGCGTGATCGGGAACGATCCGCCCGGCTTGGCGGTTGAAATGCCATGGGAAGGATGGAAGCCATGGGCAGCGACCCGCAACATCGACAGGATCGGACCGGGCGACGCTCGGATCGTCCGCAAGGCAGCGGCGGCATCGTCTTCGCGCTGGTAGCGCTGGCCCTGATCCTGGCGATAGGCTTTTTCTACCTCACCAGCGAAAGTCGCGAGGATCGGCGCGCCGACGCCATTACTCAGGCGGCGAATTCGGTCGACAATGGTGCCCGGATCGTGGGTGAAGCCGCGCGCAATGCCGCGGACAAGCTGCGCAACAACAACTGAACCTCCTTGCGATCGGGTGGTACAAGGCGAACCGGTGTCGTCTTGATTTACAGTCGTTGGCGCCATCTTCAGATTTTCTTTGCCATTTTCAGGCAGGCTCAGAGCCCTGTCGGATTTCCTTACAGCTTATTGTAAGGCTGTGCCGACTCCAGTTGGCGGCCCTTCACGACCGGAGGGGCGGTGCTGCGGGAAGAAGCGCGATACGATGATCAGGCTGTTCAAACATTATGTCCCTCATGCGGTGCTGCTGCTCGGCCTGCTCGATTTCCTGCTGCTGATCGGCGCGGCGGAAGCGGGCTGGATTCTGCGCGCGCATCAGATCGGCATGGATGTCGAGCCGATCGCGACCCGCATCGGCCCGCTGCTGAGCTTCGCCTTCGCCATCCAGACCGGCATGATCGCGGTCGGCGTCTACAGCCCCGAAGCACTGCAATCGATCCGTTTCGCCTTCGCCCGCCTGCTCGTCGCCATCTCGCTCGGCGTCATATTCCTCTCGGTCATGTATTTCCTGCTGCCCGGCATCACCCTGTGGCGCTCCAATTCGCTCTACGCGATGGGGCTGGCGATGGGGCTGCTGCTGCTGGCTCGCATGCTGCTCGGCTCGCTGCTCGGCGGCGAGGCGTTCAAGCGCCGCCTTGTCGTGCTGGGGGCCGGCCGGCGCGCCAACCGCATCCGCGACCTGGAACAGAAGCGTGGCGCCGGTTTCCTGGTGGTCGGCTATATCGCCATGAATGACGGCGATCAGGTGGTGGAGGAGGCGATCAACCGCACCGCCATCTACAATATGTCCGACTATGTGGTGCGTCTCAATGCCAGCGAGGTCGTGCTCGCGCTGGAGGAACGGCGCAACGCCATCCCCATGTCCGACCTGTTGCGGATCAAGACCACCGGCGTTCATGTCAATGACCTCTCCACTTTCCTGGAGCGCGAGACCGGGCGCGTCGATCTCGACAGCGTCAATCCCAGCTGGCTGATCTTTTCCGATGGCTTTTCCGCCGGTCGTCGCCTGTCGAGCATCGCCAAGCGCATCTTCGATATCATCGCCAGTTCGATCCTGCTGCTGCTGACCGGCCCGATCATCCTGTTCGCCGCCTTGCTGGTGAAGCTCGACAGCCGTGGCCCGGCTTTCTACCGGCAGCAGCGCGTCGGTCTGTTTGGCCAGGAATTCTGGATCGTGAAGCTGCGCACCATGCGCCAGGATGCCGAGGTCAAGGGCCAGGCGGTCTGGGCGGAGAAGGATGATCCGCGCATCACGCGCCTGGGCTATTGGCTGCGCAAGTTGCGGATCGACGAGCTGCCCCAGAGCTGGACCGTGCTGAAGGGCGAGATGAGCTTCGTCGGTCCGCGTCCGGAACGGCGCCAGTTCGTCGAGGATCTGGAGCAGCATCTGCGCTATTATGCCGAACGGCACATGGTGAAGCCCGGCATCACCGGCTGGGCCCAGATCAACTATCCCTATGGCGCGTCGATCGAGGACGCTCGCCACAAGCTGGAATATGATCTTTATTATGCCAAGAATTACACGCCCTTCCTGGATCTGCTGATCCTGATCCAGACGGTGCGGGTGATCCTCTGGCCCGACGGCGCACGCTGAGCGGCAGGCGATGAGCGCGCTGCTGCAATTCATCGGCGACTGGGGCCATGCACTGGCCGCGGTCCTGTTCGCCGCGCTTGGCATCTTCATCCTGCGGCGCCGGGACGATGCGGCCGAGCCGCGCATGCTCGCCAGCGCGCTGCTGCTGACCTCCTGCTGGGCGCTCTATGTCTCGTTCGGCGGCGTCGATAAACCGCTGTCGGGGATTGCCGAAAGTGTCCGCAACGCCGCCTGGCTGATGCTGCTGTTCGTCATGCTGCGGCGCGGCCCGGCCTCGCGCAGCGGTTCGCTGATCGCTGTCGGTCTCGTCTATCTCGCCGTTGCGGGCCTCATCTTCCTCCAGACCTCGACCGATCTCACCTGGCGGCAATTGCCGGTCCGCAGCGACCTGCATCAGATGCTGGTGGCGGTGTCGCTCGTGCTGCGGATGATGACCGCGATTGGCTGCCTGCTCTTGGTCCATCATCTCTACACCGCCTGGCCTTCGCGCGATCGCGGGCGGGTGTCGCTGCTGCTCGGCGCGCTGGCGGCGATGTGGACCTATGACCTCAATCTCTATGTCATCGGCTATTTCGCGATGGACCGGATCAACGAAGTCTATGCGCTGCGCGGGCCGCTGATGGCGCTGCTGGCGCCGGTCATCGCCATCGGCATGCGCAAGGAAATGGCCGGCCGCCTGCAATTGTCGCGCACCATCGCCTTCCAGTCGCTTTCGCTGGTCGCCGTCGGCCTCTATGTCGTGGTGCTGACCGCGGCGGCGGTGCTGATCGAGATGATCGCCGGCCCCTATGCGCGGGTGGTGGAGATTGGCGCGGTCTTCTTCGTCGCGGTGACCGCGCTCGTCCTGCTGCCCTCGCCACAGATGCGCGCGCTGTGGAAGGTACAGGTCGCCAAGCATTTCTTCCAGCATCGCTACGATTATCGCACCGAATGGATGCGCTTTGGCGAAACCATCGGCCGTCCGGGCGAAAATGCCCCGCCGCTGGGCGAGCGGGTGGCCAAGGCGGTGGCCGACATCACCGATTCCCCCGCCGCCCTGCTGCTGCTGCGCACCGATGATGGTCGGCTGGCGTTCGAGGCGCAATGGAACTGGCCGCAGGAGCCGATCGCCGGCTTGTCCCTGCCGCTCGATCAACTGGAAAGCTGGGAAAAAAGCGGGTGGATCGTCGACGTCGGTCGCATCCGCGATGGCGACGCCACCTTCGACCTGCCGCCTTGGCTGATCGAGGATGCCCATGTCTGGGCGCTGGTGCCGCTGCTCCATTATGGCCGTCTGATCGGCGCGATCCTGCTTGCGCCGCCGCCGATCGACCGCCGCCTCGACTGGGAGGATTTCGACATGCTGCGCGCTGCCGGGCGCCAGGCGGCGACCCATATCAGCGAGGCGCAGGGGCAGCAGGCGCTCGACGACGCCCAGCGCTTCGACGAGTTCAACCGCCGCTTCGCCTTCATCGCGCATGACATCAAGAATCTGGTCAGCCAATTGTCCCTGCTCTCGCGCAATGCCGAGCGACACGCCGACAATCCCGATTTTCGCGCCGACATGCTGCTGACGCTCAAGGAGTCGGTGGGCAAGATGAACGACATGCTTGCCCGGCTGTCGCAGCATAACAAGGGCCGGCCCGAAGAGCCGCGCCCGGTGGCGCTGGCGCCGCTGGTCGATCAGGTTGTGCGCAGCCGCGCCCGCCAGCGGGCCATTACCGTTAGCGGTGACGTGCCGGTCGCGCTCGCCGATCCGGCGCGGGTCGAGCAGATACTGGTCCATCTGCTGCAAAATGCGATCGATGCCAGCGATGCCGATCGCCCGGTCGAACTGCATCTGGGCAGCGCGCATGGCCAGGCGACGCTGGCTGTGGTCGATCAGGGCTGCGGCATGACCGCCGAATTCATCCGCCGCGATCTGTTCAAGCCCTTTTCGTCCAGCAAGGCCGGCGGCTTTGGCCTCGGCGCTTTCGAGGCGCGCAGCTTGGCCGAGGCGATGGGCGGGCGGATCGACGTGGAAAGCAAACCCGGCGTGGGGAGCCGTTTCACCCTGCGCCTGCCGCTGGCGCCTGCGCCGGCGCGCGATGATGTTCAAGGAAAGGCCGCCTGATGAGCGACACCCGCCCCAAATTGCTGATCGTCGAGGATGATCCTGGCCTGCAGCGGCAATTGCGCTGGGCCTATGAGGATTATCAGCTGTTCATCGCCGGCGATCGGCTTGAAGCGATCGAGATGCTGCGGATGGAGGCGCCCGATGTGGTGACGCTCGACCTGGGCCTGCCGCCGGACCCGGACGGCACCAGCGAGGGCTTTGCCACGCTGGAGGAGATATTGCGCATCAAGCCCGATACCAAGGTGATCGTGGCGTCGGGCCATGGCGCACGGGAAAGCGCGCTCAATGCCATTTCCGGCGGCGCCTATGATTTCTACCAGAAGCCGGTCGACATTGACGAACTGGGCCTGATCGTTCGCCGCGCCTTCCATGTCCATGCGCTGGAACAGGAAAATGCGCGCCTCGCCGAAGCCGCGCCGGAGGGGGGCAGGGTGCTCGGCCGGATGATTACCGGCGCGCCGGAGATGATGCGGGTCGCCCGCACGATCGAGCGGGTCGCTAGCGCCGATGTCTCGGTCATGCTGCTGGGCGCCAGCGGCACCGGCAAGGAATTGCTGGCGCAGGGGCTGCATGATGCCAGCCCGCGTCGCGGCGGTGCCTTCGTCGCGATCAATTGCGCGGCCATCCCAGAAACCCTGCTGGAATCAGAACTGTTCGGGCATGAAAAGGGCGCCTTCACCGGCGCGGTCAAGACCACCCCCGGCAAGATCGAACAGGCGCAGGGCGGCACCCTGTTCCTGGACGAGGTTGGCGACATTCCCTTGCCCCTGCAGGTGAAGCTGCTGCGTTTCCTGCAGGAAAGGGTGATCGAACGGATCGGCGGGCGCCAGCCGATCGCGGTCGACACGCGCATCGTCTGCGCCACCCATCAGGATCTCGACGCGATGATCGCCGCCGCCAGCTTCCGCGAGGATCTCTATTATCGCCTCGCCGAAATCGTCATCCGCATCCCCGCGCTGCGCGATCGGCCGGGCGATCCGGCGCTGCTCGCGCGCCATTTCCTCACCCGCTTTGCGCAGGACATGAACACGCAGGTCAAAGGCTTCGCTCCCGATGCGCTCGCCGCACTCGACGCCTGGGGCTGGCCGGGCAATGTCCGCGAGCTGGAAAATCGCGTGAAGCGCGCGGTCATCATGGCGGATGGCAAGCATGTGACGGCGGCCGATCTCGATCTCGACGGCGATCGGGCCGAAGGCAGCGAGGTCGTCAATCTCAAGGCTGCGCGCGAAATGGCCGATCGTCGCGCCATTCGCCGGGCGATTGCGCGCACGGACGGCAATATTTCCAGTGCCGCCAAGATATTGGGGATCAGCCGGCCGACCCTCTATGACCTGCTCAAACAATATAAGATGCAGGGCTGATCGATGCGGCGCTCACGCCTGATCCTGCTGGCGGGCCTTGCCCTGCTGCTGCTGGCGCTGGCCGGCCTGTGGCAGTGGCGCGTGCATGAGGCGGACGGCAGTGCCGCGCTCGCGCGCGGGCTCGCTGCGCTGGATGCCGGCGATGCGCGCACCGCCCGGATCGAGCTGATGAACGCCATTCGCGGTAATCCGGCATCGCTCCCGGCGCGGCTGGGCCATGCCCGCGCACTGATGGAGCTGGGCGATGGCGCCGGGGCGCAGGCCGACCTGCTGCGCGCGCGCAAGCTGGGCGCCAGCGTCTCGGATACAAATGACCTGCTGGCGCAGGCGCTGCTGTTGCAGGGCGATGCCGATGGCGCCCTGCGCGCGGTGCAGGCGGACGAAGCAAAGTCGGCCGACGCGGCCCGTGTCGCCGCCCGCGCCTGGCAGGCCAAGGGCGACAATGATGCCGCCCAGCGCGCCTTTGACGATGCGCTGCATCTCGCCCCGCGCGCAGCCCGGACCTGGATCGATCTCGGCCGGTTCCGCCTGATGCTGGGCGACCAGGCCGGGGCGATTGCGGCGGCGGACAAGGCGCTGACGTTGGCACCGGGCGATCCGGATGCGCTGACCCTGCGCGGCATGCTGATCCGCGATCAATATGGGCTGGTGGCGGCGCTGCCCTGGTTCGAACGGGCGCTGGACGATCATCCCAATGCGCTTGCCCCGCTCACCGAATATGCCGCGACGCTGGCCGATGCCGGCCGTGCGAGCCGCGCGCTCAGCGTCAGCCGGCGCATCCTGGCGCTCGATCCCGGCAATCCGCGCGCCTGGATTTTGCAGGCGGTGATCGCTGCCCGCGCCGGCCGCACCGATCTTGCCCGCACCCTGCTGGCGCGCACCGGTGGCCGGCTGGATGGCGAGCCGGCCACCCGCTTGCTGCGCGGCGTGCTGCATCTGTCGGATGGCAATGCCGTGCTGGCGGCCGATGCGTTGGGGCCGCTAGTAGCGATCCAGCCCGACAATCGCGTGGCGCGCACGCTGTTGGCCGGCGCATCCTATCTGACCGGCGACTATGCCGGCACGGCGGCAACGCTCGCGCCCCTTGTCGATCGCCATGATGCCGATCCCTATGTGCTCACGTTGGCTGCCCGCGCGCAGGAGCAACTGGGCGATCGTATGCAGGCCGATGCGCTGCTGGCCCGCGCATCCTGGCCGGTGCGTCCCTCGTCGGACCTGCTGGGCGGCACGAACGCCGTCATGGCGCCGCCGGCCGATGTCGCCACCGCGGCCGACAATATCCCCTATATCCGCACGCTGCTGATGCAGGGGCGCACGGGCGAGGCGGTCGACCGCGCGGCGCTGCTGGCGCGCGCCAATCCCGGTGCGCCGGCCGCCCAAGTGGTGCTGGGCGATGCGCTGGTCGCCGCCGGCCGGCCCGTCGATGCCGCCCGCAGTTTCGAGGCGGCGGCCAATATCCGGTTCGACCGCAATGCCGCACTGCGGCTGGTTGCGGCCTGGAGCGCGGCGGGCGCTCCCGCCCGCGCGCTGCAACTTATCCGCCTGTTCCTGGCGCAGAACCCGATGGATGTGGAGATGCAGCGGCTGGCGGCCGGGGCGGCGATGCAGGCGCATGAGTGGCGCGGTGCGCTGCGCCTTTTGCAGGCGGTGCAGGCGCAGACCGGCGGCCATGATGCGCTGCTGATGGCCGATCTGGCCCGCGCGAGCCTGGAAACCGGTGCGCCCGGCAAGGCGCGCCTCTATGCCGCCCAGGCCTATCGCCTGATGCCGGCCAATCCCGTGACCGCCGATATCTATGGCCTGGTGCTGCTGCGCACCGATGCGCAAGGGCCGGCGGCGATCGACCTGCTGGAAAAGGCGGTCGCCCTCGCGCCGCAAAACCCGCCCTTCCAGCTCCATCTGGGGCAGGCCTATGCTGCTGCCGGGCGGAAGCTGGAGGCGAAGCGCGCCCTGTCGCGCGCGGCAGCCACCAATTTCCCGGATCGCCAGTTGGCGCTCAAGGCGCTCGCTTCATTGTAAAAAAAAAGCGCCCCTTGGGGCGCTCTTCTTCAGACCTTCTGGCTGTCCAGTTCGTCGAGCCGGATGCCCAGCCGCCGGATCTGCGCCGCGACCGGCGGCCACACGCTTTCCAGGAAGCGGCTGCGTTCCGCCTCGCGCAGCTTGCGGGTCGCGCCATCGGCGACGAACATGCCCACGCCGCGCTTCACGACGACCAGACCGTCATCCTGAAAGCTCTGATAGGCCTTGGCCACCGTCAGCGGATTAGCGCCCTGCTGCGCAGCAAAGGCGCGGACCGAGGGGAGGAGGTCGCCATCGCGATAGTCCCCATCCAGGATGGAGGCGGCAATGATCTCGCGAAGGCGGAGATAGACGGGTTTGGATTCGTCGCTCATAAGTGCATCAGTGCCATAATACAGCCGTGCAGGTCAATGGACCCGATTACGTGAACGGCCATATTGTCGGCAATTATCTGTCCCATGTCGATACGATATCGTCATAATCTGGCCGGGGCCGTTCTTCCAGCGCGCGCGAGGGCGTGCCGATGAAGACGAATCCGGCCAGCCGTTCGTCCGCGCTGCCAAAGGCGTCGCGCACATCGTCATTGAAGCTCGGCCAGCCGGTCAGCCAGCCGCCGGCAAAGCCCAGCGCATGGGTGGCGTGCAGCAGGTTCATGATCGCGGCGCCGGCTGACAATTCCTGCTCCCAGACCGGGATCTTGCTGCCCGCGATCGGCTTGGACAGCGCCACCACCAATGTCGGCGCCTGATGCGCGAACTGGTGCATCGCCTCGATCTCCAGCCGCCCGGCCTCCGGCTTCTCGGCGCGATAGGCGGTCTCCAGCAGCGCGGCCAGCTTTTCCCGCTTGTCCTGCGGCACGATCACGAAGCGCCAGGGCGCCAGCTTGCCATGATCGGGCGTGCGCAGCGCGACTTCGAGGATCTGGCGCAGCTGCGCATCGTCCGGGCCGGGCGCGATCAGGTCGCGCGGCTTGCCGGAACGGCGGGTCTGCAGCAGGGTGAGGGGGCTGGAAAGGTCGTTGAACATCGGTTGCCAAATGGGACGCTTTGCCGCCGGACGCAAGGGCGAAGGGCGCACTTCCTATCGCTTCAACCCTGCTTTGACTCTGCCCACCTTTCCCCTCTAGGGTCTGCGCCATAACGCCGCCGCTCTCGCCGGCCGGCACAAAAAGACAATTTCAAGGGGGTCCGATGGCGACCGCAATCACCGTACCGGCGGAGGCAGGCAAGACCTGGCTCGGCCATCCGCGCGGCCTGTTCCTGCTGTTCTTCGCGGAAATGTGGGAACGTTTTTCCTATTATGGCATGCGTGCCATCCTGATTTTCTACCTCACCAAACATTTCCTGTTCGGCGAGGACAAGGCCTATATCCTCTACGGCGCCTATACCTCGCTGGTCTATATCACCCCGGTCATCGGCGGCTATCTCGCCGACCGGTTCCTTGGCCCGCGCAAGGCGGTGCTGGTGGGCGGGGTGTTCATCGCCATCGGCCATTTCCTGATCGCCGTCACCGAAGGGCCGGGGGGACAGGATGCCTTCTATCTCAACGGCTTCTATCTGGCGCTGGCCAGCATCATCGTCGGCACCGGCTTCCTGAAGGCCAATATCTCGGTGCTGGTGGGCGAACTTTATGCCCGTGACGATCATCGCCGCGACCCGGCCTTCTCCATCTTCTACATGGGCATCAACCTGGGCGGCGCCAGCGGACCGATCGTCTGCGGCCTGCTGGGCGAGCTGTGGGGCTGGAGCTGGGGCTTCGGCGCGGCCGGCGTCGGCATGCTGCTCGGCCTCGTCATGTTCGTCTGGCTGCGGCCTTGGCTGCTAGGCAAGGGCGAGCCGCCCGCGCCGGAAAAGCTGCGCGCGCCGACGATCGGCACGATCTCGCAGGAATGGACCATCTATGCCAGCGCCGCGCTGGGCGTGGCGGTGATCTGGATGGTTATCCGCTATGCCGAACTGCTGGGCTATACGCTGCTGATCTTCTCCGCCCTGACCGTCGCCTACATATTGTGGCGTTCGGTGACGGTGCTGACCAAGGTGGAGCGCGACCGGATGTTCGCCGCGCTCTTCCTGATCGCGCTCAATCCGCTCTTCTGGGGCCTGTTCGAACAGACCGGTTCCTCGCTCAACATCTTCACCGACCGCAATGTCGACCGCGTCATCCTGGGCTGGGACGTGCCGGCCTCTTTGTTCCAGTCGGTCAACTCCATCTACATCATCCTGCTCGCGCCGCTGTTCGCGGTGCTGTGGACCTTCCTCGACAAGCGCCGGCTGGAACCCTCCTCGCCCGCCAAGTTCGGCATCGGCCTCATCCTGTGCGGCGCCGGATTCCTGGTGCTGGTCGCGGGCGCAGCGATGGCCGGCCAGTCGCTGACGCCGGTGATCTTCGTCTTCCTCATCTACCTGCTCCACACCATGGCGGAACTCTGCTTCTCGCCGGTCGGCCTGTCGGCGATGACGCGCCTGTCGGTGTCGAACATGGTCGGGCTGGTGATGGGCACCTGGTTCCTCGCGATGGCCGCGGGCAATTTCATCGCCGGGCTGATCGCGCGCGCCACCGGTAGCGGGGAAGCGGGCGACGTGACCCAGGTTCTCGACATATACAGCCGCATCGGCTGGTTTTCCGTGGTGGTTGGCGGTCTGGTGCTGCTCGTCTCGCCCTATGTGAAACGCATGATGCATCTCGATCTCATTGCCGCTGAAAAGGGGAAACAGGCATGAACGCACGCAGCAAGCTGCTGCTGGGGCTGGCGCTGGTCGCGACCGGCATGACCGCGCCGGCGGTCGCCAAGAAGGAAAAGGATCAGCCCGCACCGGCGTCTCAGGGCAGTTCGGCCGAGCCGGACAATCCCTATCCCTCCACCTACAAGCCCTATCCGGGCGTGGCGACCGCGATCCGCGGCGCGACCATCTTCGATGGCGAGGGCGGGCGGATCGACAAGGGCGTCGTCTTCCTGTCGGGCGGCAAGATCACCTCGATCGGCGGCCCCGACACGCCGATCCCGGCCGACATCGCGGTGTTCGACGGCACCGGCAAGTTCGTGACGCCCGGCGTCATCGACATTCACAGCCATCTGGGCGTCTATCCCTCGCCTGCTGTGGACGCGCATTCCGACGGCAATGAAATGACCTCGCCGGTCACGCCCCATGTCTGGGCCGAACATTCGGTCTGGCCGCAGGATCCGGGGTTCGGTCGCGCACTCGCCAATGGCGGCGTCACCACGCTTCAGATCCTGCCGGGCTCGGGCAATCTGTTCGGCGGTCGCAGCGTGATCCTGAAGAATGTGCAGGCGCGCACCATGCAGGGGATGAAGTTCCCCGGCGCGCCTTATGGCCTGAAGATGGCCTGCGGCGAAAATCCCAAGCGTGTCTATGGCGCCAAGGGGCGCGAGCCCAGCACCCGCATGGGCAATATGGCGGTCGATCGCCAGACCTGGATCAAGGCGCGCGAATATCAGAAGAAGCGCGCCGCCGGTAAGGACCAGACCCGTGACCTCGGCATGGAGACGCTGGCCGACGCGCTGGAAGGCAAGATCCTGGTTCAGAACCACTGCTACCGCGCCGACGAAATGGCCAATGTGATCGATATGTCGAAGGAGTTCGGCTACAAGGTCACCGCCTTCCATCACGCGGTAGAGGCGTACAAGATCGCCGACCTGCTGCGCGAGAACGGCATCTGCGCGGCCATGTGGGGCGACTGGTATGGCTTCAAGATGGAAGCTTATGACGGGATCAAGGAAAATGTCCCGCTGGTCCATCAGGCCGGCGCCTGCGCCATCGTCCATTCCGATGACGAGAATGGCATTCAGCGCCTGAACCAGGAAGCGGCCAAGGCATTGGGCGCGGGCCGTCGCATGGGGCTGAACATCCCTGACGAGATCGCCTGGACCTGGCTTGCCATCAACCCGGCCAAGGCAATGGGCATCGCCGACCAGACCGGCAGCCTGAAGGTCGGCAAGATGGCCGACGTCGTGCTGTGGAACGGCAACCCGTTCAGCACCTATACCCGGCCGGAAAAGGTCTGGGTAGACGGCGCCTTGCTCTATGACGCCAATGATCCCAAGCGGCGCCCGGTGACCGACTTCGAACTCGGCCAGATCGGCGCGGGAGACGTGAAATGACGATCAAGACCGCAATTCGCGCCGCCGCCGCGCTGCTCGCCGTTGCCGCCTCGCCCTTGGCGCTGGCCCAGACCATCGCCATCACCGGCGCCACCCTGGCGATTGGTGACGGGTCGGAACCGATCCAGAATGGCACCGTGGTCATTTCCGCCGGCAAGGTGGTGGCCGCCGGGGCCGGCGTCGCCGTGCCGGCCGGCGCCAAGACCATCGACGCCAGCGGCAAATGGGTGACGCCCGGCATCGTCTCGGGCTTCTCGCGCGTGGGCCTGGCCGAAGTCCCCGGCGTCAAGGAAACCAACGACATCAACGCCCGCACGCCCTTCTCGGCCGCGATCGACGTTGCGCCGGCGATCAACCCGCTGGCCAATCCGATCGCGATCAGCCGCACCGCCGGCGTGACCCGCGCGGTGGTCGTGCCCGCGACCGGCAACGGGATCTTTGCCGGGCAGGGCGCCGTGGTCGATCTGGGTGCCGACATGGACCCGATCACCAAGGCGCGTGCCTTCCAATATGTCGAGATGGGCGAAGAAGGCGCGGAGGATGCCGGCGGCAGCCGTCCGGCGGCCTATCTCACCTTCAAGATGATGCTGCGCGAGGCGCAGGATTATGCCAGGGCCCCGGCCAGCTATGATGGCCGGTCGAAGGATGCGCTGCTCAACCGCGTCGATGCCGAGGCGCTGGTCCCGGTCGTCACCGGCGCCATGCCACTGATGATCCATGTCGAAAGCGCGCGCGACATCCTCGGCGTGCTGGCGCTCAGGAAGGACTTCCCGGCGCTGAAGCTGATCCTCGCTGGTGCGACCGAGGGCTGGATGGTCGCCAGCCAGATCGCCGCAGCCAAGGTGCCGGTGATCGCCGGTGGGCTCGACGACCTGCCCTCCAGCTTCGAGAAGCTGGCCGCGACCCAGAGCAATGTCGGCCGCATGGTGAAGGCGGGCGTGCCCGTCGCCATGGGCCTGATGGACCGGGACGAAGCGCTGCAACTGCGCCTCGCCACCCAGCAGGCGGGCAATATGGTCGCGCTCAACAAGGTGCCGGGCGCCACCGGCCTCAGCTGGGGCCAGGCGCTGCGCAGCATCACTTCCGCCCCGGCCGAGGCGATGGGGCTGGGCGACCGGATCGGCTCGCTGAAAGCCGGCAAGGCGGGCGATGTGGTGATCTGGGACGGCGATCCGCTGGAAATGGAATCGGCGCCGGTCGCGGTGTGGATCGACGGCATCCAGCAGCCGATCGACAACCGCCAGACCAAGCTGCGCGACCGCTACGCCACCCCGGCCGAGGGCAGCCTGCCCAAGGCCTATGAATGGTAAGATGAGGAAGGGGGCCACGGCCCCCTTTTTCATGCCCGGACGGTTATTTTTCGAGGCTCATTTCTCGATCAGCAGCCTCACGATCCGGCGCTTGCCAAAGCGCAGCGGGTCGGCGAACCAGGTCACCTCCACTTTCTGCCCTTCGCGCAGATAGGGCGGGCCGCCGCGAAAGCCACAGAAGGTGGCCACCGGACAGCGGCTGCCGCCGCGCCAGGAAAAACTCTCCTCGCCGATGTCGAAGCCATGGGTGACATTGGCCTGATGTTTCTGGAAGGAGAGGGGTTCGGTATTCCGGCCGCGCGTGCGGATGTCCCACAGCTTGCTGATCCGGCCTTTGGTCACGCTCATCTGGTCCATGTCCATGGTACTGACCCGCAACTGGTCGAACAGCGGCAGGCCGCCGAACCACAGGCCGGCAAGCAGGATCGCGCCAGGCGTATAGCGAGGCATCCGTCGCCCGGAGCGCTTCCACCATCGGGCGCCAAGGAACAATAAGGCAAAGAAGATCAGATAGAGGATCGCCGCCCAGTCGAACGGCGCCATGCTTTTGTCATAGGCTGTAATCATGCGATCTTCCCCCTGCGCATTGTTCCCGTCATGCCATGACGGGTGCGAAAGGAAAGAGACTGGTGGTACGCGCGGCCGGGCGAGTGCCCAGCCATCGTCGCGGCGGAATCTGTCGGGCCGATAGGCGACGGCCCGGCAGGGCCGCAAAGTGCGCCTCTGCGACGCGACGGCCGGATTCTCCTACGAAGTTCACAGTGTAAACGGGGTTTCGGGGCCTTTTGCGCCTGTGCGGCACCCATGACGCGCGCACCACGCGTCGCCCGCGCGCCTGTTGGACGACAGGGCAGGTCAGGCTGAAGCATGTCCCACGCGCCTGCCAGGCGACAGCGACGCGACAGGAACGTCCCGGTCATGCACCTGTCGAGCGACAGGTAACGGGGATGGGAGGGAAAGCAGGAAGCCGGGTCCATCTCGCGGGATAGAACAGAGAATGGGTGAGTAGGAAAGGGGGGAGAGGAGCGCAATGGCCGGTAGGCGACCATCCGGGTTGGAGCCGAGGTGCGGGGATAGCCGACGCTCGCGCGAGGCGGGTGCCGACCAGCTCTCGCCGTTCCGGTGCAGCCTCTGGAGTGTCGGCTTACGCCGGAACTAGTCATTCACACGTTCGGCAGGTGTTGGGCAGCAAGGTGCCTATTGAAGAGGCTGCTTAAAGCGCCGCTCAGGGCATTTTCTAAACAGCCTCTCGCAATCTCCCTCTCAGAGCAAAGCTTGGGATCAGTCCTCTGCGGCGTGTGCTTTGAATTTCTCGATCAATTTGGAGAAATCGGCTGACATGGCCTCCTGCCTAGGCGGGAAGTCCTTGAACGTCATCACGTGTTTGGTCATGAAATCGACGATCGGCAACAGCACCCAGCCCTTGTGTTCGGCCATCCTGCGGTTGACGTCGCCCCACTGCCGTTCGTACGGGTCCATCAGGATGTTGGTGACCCACGGGCGGCCAAGGTGGACGAGCGGATTGTCCCACTTCCCTTCCATCTTTGCCGCGATCGTCACCTTCCACGGCCCGTAGCGGACGGCTGTCAGGGTCGTTTCGTCATAGTAGAAATAGTGCTTGCGCGCCGACGGTCCCTTTCCTGTGAACAGGGCCGTCTGGTCGTAGCCGTCGAGATGCACCTTGTACGTCTTGCCGTTGTGTTCGACGCCTTCCTTCAGTTTCTTGTCGATGTCCGGCATGCCGACGAGCGCCGCAAAGGTCATGAAGAAGTCTTCCATGGCGACGATTTCGGCGCTCACCTGACCCGCCGGAATCTTGCCGGGATAGCGGATGACGCAAGGTACGCGCACACCGCCTTCCCAGGTCGTGCCCTTGTCGCCGCGGAACGGCGAGGTACCGCCCTCCGGCCACATGTACTGATAGGCGCCGTTGTCGGTGGCGTAGACCACGATCGTATCCTCGGCGATGCCCAACTCATCGAGCTTTGCGAGAAGCTGGCCGACATGGCCATCATGTTCGGCGAGTCCGTCACCATAGACGTCTTGCTCGGATGCGCGCGAGACGCCTTTGTGCTCGTCGACCAGGTGGGTGAACACATGCATTCGGGTGGCGCAATGCCACACGAAAAAGGGCGTATCGGCCTTGACCTGACGCTCCATGAACTCGGACGACTTGGCGACGATTTCATCGTCAAAGGTTTTCATGCGCTCGGTCGTCAGCGCGCCCTCGTCCTTGGTCGGGCCGTCGGCGGTACCCGAGATGACACCGCGGACGTTCCACGCCTTCTCAAATTCCTCGGTTTGCGGCCGGTCGGGATCCTCGGGATCCTCGTTCGCATTGAGGTGATAGAGGTTGCCGTAGAACTCGTCGAAGCCGTGGCGGTGCGGCAGGTGTTCCTCGCGGTCGCCCAGATGGTTCTTGCCAAACTGAGCTGTCGCATAACCATGCATCTTGAGGATCTGGGCGATCGTCGGGTCCTTGTCGGACATGCCCTGCGGAGCGCCCGCGCAGCCGACGGTGGTGAGCCCGGTGCGGGCGGGCATCTGACCGGTGATGAAGGCTGCGCGACCGGCCGTGCAGGATGGCTGTGCATAGAAGGAGGTAAGCTTGATGCCTTCCTTGGCGATCTGGTCGATATTCGGAGTTGGTACGCCCATGATGTCGCCGCCAAAGCAACTGATGTTCGAATATCCGATGTCGTCACCGAAGATGACAAGGATGTTGGGCTTTTTCTGCGGCATGACGGTGGTCCTTTCCATGTGCGCTGGGTTGTGCGGGAGGCTACAATCCCGAGCGAACCCCAAACATCGGGTATTCTACCGATGGCCATCGCAACCGTTTGAGAAGTGGTGCGAACAACTTGTAGGGGCAAGCTGACGGGAAGGCGTCTTAGATACCGGTCGGAAATGCATTGCGGTTATTCCAGTGCCGATTTGAAATCCCCAAGTGCGGACCGCCTGCTTCTAGATTTCGCCCGCATGGGATTTTTTGGCAGGACACTGTCAGGCCGCGGCAGACAACGAGCACCTGTCGGTCGATGGGCCGAAAATTGCGCCGTCGACCGTCAGGTGCGTTTGTTCAAAAGGCCGCGATTACGAAGCTGTCCTCGCGGCCTTTGGGCTTATGCCGGTTCCTTCGCGGCGGGCGCGCCGGTGTCGGTCTTGCCCAGCTTGAAGTGGACCTTCTCGATCTTGCCGGTGAACACGAAAGGCAGATCGTAGGTGAAGTCGATGGGGGTGCCCACATCCATGCCCACGTCGAGCCCTTCGCCCAGCGAGAACTGTGCCGGGACGGTGCGTTCGAGGCGGCCTTCCGCAATGGTCTTGCCGTTGTCCTTGATCGTCACCTGGCCGCCCTTGCCGACCCCGCCGCCGTCGTACTTGAAGTCGACGACCAGTTCGTGCTTGCCGACAGACAGCGCCTCGCTCGCCTCGAAGGTCGGGCGATCGAGCGAGAGGAAGTTGTAGACGAACACCGGCTTGCCAGCGCGCAGGTACAGGCCATAGCCGCCCTCGATGCCGCCATGGGTGACGACCATGCCCTCGACGGGATCGCCCTCGGGGATCTCGATGCTGGCGGTGATTGTCCACGATTTGTTGAGCATCGGCGGCGAGCAGGCATCGGGCACCGCGATGTTGCCCGGATAGTAGGTCAGCTCGTCGCGTCCGCGCACCAGGCTGGGGCGGCCCATCGCCTCGGAGTTGAAGCGCTCGGTGGCGCGCCAGTCGAGCGGGAGCATGTTGTACTTGGCCGCTTCCACCCACCACATGTCCTGCATCTGGCGCAGCTTCTCGGGGTATTTGTCGGCAAGGTCGTTGGCCTGCGAGAAGTCTTCCTCGATGTTGTAGAGCTCCCAAGGCGCCTTGTCCGGGTCCCACTCGCCGCGATTGGCTTCCCAAGGCACGAACGAGGGCGAGGAGGCCATCCAGCCATCATGATAGAGACCGCGATTGCAGCCGAGTTCGAAATACTGCGTGTTGCGCGTTTCGGGCGCCTTCGCGTCCTGCAGCGCGGCGGCGAAGCTCACACCCTCGATGGGCTTTTGCGGAATGCCGTTCAACTCGCGCGGGGCGGTGATACCGCACAGTTCGTAGAGCGTGGGCACGAGGTCGATCGTGTGAAGGAACTGTTCGCGCAGGCCTCCCTTGTCCTTGATCCCCGCTTCCCACGAAATGATCATCGGATTGCGGGTGCCGCCGAAGTGCGAGGCGACCTGCTTGGTCCACTGGAACGGCGCGTTCATGGCATGCGCCCAACTGGCGGGGAAGTGGTTGAAGTGCTTCGGCCCGCCCAGTTCGTCGATGACCTTGATATTGTCTTCCCACTTCTCCGTGATGCCGTTGAAGAAGAGGTTTTCGCACAGCGAGCCTTCGAGGCCGCCCTCGGCGCTCGAGCCGTTGTCGCCGGCGATGTAGATGAAGATCGTGTTCTCGCCGTCGGGCAGCGCCCTGCAGGCATCGACCACGCGGCCCAGCTCATAGTCGCACTGGGCGCCGTAGCCGGCGAACACTTCCATCATGCGCGAATAGAGACGCTTCTGGTCGGCATTGAGCGAATCCCACGCCGGAAGTCCCTTCGAGCGCTCGGTGAGCTGGGTGTCCTGGGGGACCACGCCGAGCTTCTTCTGGCGCTCGAGCGTGACTTCGCGATACTTGTCCCAGCCCTCGTCGAACTGGCCCTTGAACTTAGAGATCCACTCCTCGGAGGCGTGGTGCGGGGCATGGGTGGCGCCGGTGGCGACATAGAGGAAATAGGGGCGCTGGGGCGCGATGCTCTTCACCTGGTGCACCCAGTTGATCGCCTTGTCGGCGATGTCGGTGGTGAGGTGGTAGTCGGGATCGGGCGACTTGGGGACGAGGTTGCGGTTCTCCCAGAGGATCGGGTTCCAGTGGTGCATGTCGCCCGCGTTAAACCCGTAGAAATAGTCGAAGCCCAGGCCATTGGCCCAGCGGTCGAACGGCCCGGCGAGGCTGGTGTCCCAGGGCGGGGTATTGTGGTTCTTGCCGATCCAGGCGGTCATGTAGCCGTTCTGGCGCAGGACCTCGCCGATGGTGCCGCAACTCTTGGGAAGCACGCAGGTATAGCCGTCATAGCCGGTGGCGATCTCGGTGATGCCGGCAAACGACGCCGAATGGTGGTTGCGCCCGGTGATCAGCGCCGCGCGCGTCGGGCTGCACAGCGAGGTGGTATGGAAGCGGTTGAACCGCAAGCCCTTCGAGGCGAGCTTGTCCATCGTGGGCGAAGGAATGCCGCCGCCAAAAGTGCCGAACTGTCCGAAGCCGCAATCGTCGATCAGCAGCAGGACGACGTTCGGCGCCCCTTCGGGCGCGGCGATCGGCTGCGGGAACTGTGCCGGATCGGAATCGGCCTGTGTGCGACCCACTTCGCCAGGAAAGGTCCAGTCCGGGCGCGGAAGGACGTGTGGTGTGCCGGAAGGGGCACCAGTGAGCGTCTTATCGGTCTTTGACATAAAGCTCTCCTGCAGGAATCTTGCCCCAAGAAGCTAGGCCGAGCCTTTTTCAGTAGGCATCGGAATTAACCCTGAAGCGATCAGGGAAAAGGGCGGAGTATCTCGGGTTGATGCTCTGGCCAGGCCGCAATTCAGGCTTCTAGAGCATCAAAGCGGCGCCTTGGGTTCCCGACAGTCGCGGCTGCCCCCACCTCGGGACGGCGATGACAGGCTGTTCTGGAATGTCCGCTTTCGAGTTCGTCAGGATTACGTGCGAACGTCAACAATGGGCGCTTTGCCGCCCTACCGTTATTTCTCACCCCGCTCAGGCCAAAAAAAAAGCGGCGCGGGATCGTGTCCCGCGCCGCTTCCGGCAATTGTTGCCTCCTGATGCCGCCGCCCGATCCTGCGACCGGGCGGCGGCTTTGATCAGGCCGCCTTGGGCGGGGCGAACTTGGTGAGGTCGATGCCGACCACCGCCTTCTTGTACTCGTCCATGTTGGGCGTGCGGCCGAGGATCGTCGAGAGCACCACCAGCGGGGTCGAGGCGAGGAGGGATTCGCCCTTCTTCTCGGCCGTATCTTCCACCACGCGGCCCTGGAACAGGCGGGTCGAGGTGGCGAGAACGGTGTCGCCCTTCGCGGCCTTTTCCTGGTTGCCCATGCACAGGTTGCAGCCCGGACGCTCCAGATAGAGGGTGTTCTCATATTCGGTGCGGGCGGCGTTCTTGGGGTGGCTGTCGTCGAATTCGAAGCCGGCATACTTCTTGAGCACGTCCCAGTCGCCTTCGGCCTTCAGCTCGTCGACGATATTGTAGGTCGGCGGGGCGACAACCAGCGGCGCCTTGAACTCGACCTTGCCTTCGGCGGCTTCGATGTTCTTGAGCATCTGGGCCAGGATCTTCATGTCGCCCTTGTGGACCATGCACGATCCGATGAAGCCCAGGTCCACCTTCTTGGTGCCGCCATAATAGGAAACCGGGCGGATGGTGTCATGGGTGTAGCGCTTCGACACATCGGCATTGTTGACGTCCGGGTCGGCGATCATCGGTTCGTCGATCTGGTCGAGGTCGACGACGACTTCGGCATAATATTTGGCGTTGGCGTCGGGCGACAGAGCGGGCTTCTCGCCCGAGCGGATCTCGGCGATGCGCTTGTCGGCGAGCGCGATCAGGCCACGGAGCGTGCCGGCGGCATTTTCCATGCCCTTGTCGATCATGATCTGGATGCGCGACTTGGCGATTTCCAGCGACTCGATCAGCGTTTCGTCCTGCGAGATGCAGATCGACGCCTTCGCCTTCATCTCGGCGGTCCAGTCGGTGAAGGTGAAGGCCTGGTCGGCCAGCAGCGTGCCGATATGGACTTCGATGATGCGGCCCTGGAAGACATTCTCGCCAGCGAACTGGTGGAGCATCTGCGCCTGGGTGGCGTGGACGACGTCGCGGAAGTCCATATAGGGCGCCATCTGGCCCTTGAAGGTGACCTTGACCGACTGCGGGATCGGCATGGTGGCCTCACCGGTGGCCAGCGCCAGCGCAACCGTGCCCGAGTCCGCGCCAAAGGCGACGCCCTTCGACATGCGGGTGTGGCTGTCGCCGCCGATGATGATCGCCCAGTCGTCCACGGTGATGTCGTTCAGCACCTTGTGGATGACGTCGGTCATCGCGTGATAGACGCCCTTGGGGTCGCGCGCGGTGATCAGGCCGAAATTGTTCATGAAGCTCATGAGCTTGGGAATGTTGGCCTGGGCCTTCTTGTCCCATACCGACGCGGTGTGGCAGCCCGACTGATAGGCACCATCGACCAGCGGCGAGATGACGGTGGCGGCCATCGCCTCCAGTTCCTGCGCGGTCATCAGGCCGGTCGTGTCCTGCGACCCGACGATGTTGACCTTCACGCGCACGTCCGAACCGGCATGCAGTATCTTGCCCGGCGTCACGCCCACGGCGTTGCGGTTGAAGATCTTCTCCACGGCGGTCAGGCCCTGGTCGTCGACCGTGATTTCCTTGTTCGGCGCGAACACCTTGGGCGCTTCGATGCCCAGCGTTTCGGCGGCGAAGGTCTGGAGCTTCTTGCCGAAGACGATGGCGTAGCTGCTGCCCGCCTTCATGAATTCCATCTTCTGGGGCGTGAAGGCGGCGGCGACGTCGACCAGTTCCTTGCCGGCCTCGTCGGTCAGCTTCTTGTTCTTGACGTCGATCTTCAGCACCGTGCCGGTCGCGACCGAGAAGGCCTCCTCCAGCACCGGATTGCCGTCATTGTTGATGATCGCCTTGCCCTCGCCATCGGTCTTCTTGACCCAGTTCTTGAGGTTGAGGCCGATACCGCCGGTGACGTCCACGGTGGTCGCGAAGATCGGCGAAATGCCGTTGGTGCCGGCGACGACGGGCGCATAGTTGACGAAGGGGACATAGGGGCTCTGCTGCTTGCCGGCCCACAGCGCCACATTGTTGACGCCCGACATGCGCGACGAGCCGACGCCCATCGTGCCCTTCTCGGCGATCAGCATGACGCGCGCGTCGGGATGCTGGGCCTTCAGGGCCACGATTTCCTGCTGCGCTTCGGGCGAGATCATGCACAGGCCGTGCAGTTCGCGGTCCGAACGCGAGTGCGCCTGGTTGCCCGGCGAGAGCAGGTCGGTCGAGATATCGCCTTCGCCGGCGATGAAGGTCACGACCTTGATCTCGTCCTCGACCTCGGGAAGCTTGGTGAAGAATTCGGCCTTGGCATAGCTTTCCAGCACGTCCTTGGCGACGGCATTGCCGGCGGCGAAGGCGTCGCGCAGGCGGAACATGTCGGCGTCGTAGAGGAAGACCTGGGTCTTCAGGACTTCGCCCGCCTGGACGGCCAGCGCCGCGTCATCGCCGAGCGCGATGTCGAGCAGCACGGCGATCGAGGGGCCGCCCTTCATATGGCTGAGCATTTCCAGCGCGAAGGCGGGGGTGATTTCCGCGACGGTGACGTCGCCCAGCACGATCTTCTTGAGGAAGTCGGCCTTTACGCCGGCGGCGCTGGTGGTGCCGGGCAGGGTGTTGTAGATGAAGAATTTGAGCGCGTCGGCGCGATGTTCGCTGCCTGCGTCCTGGATCAGGGTGATGAGTTCGGCGACGAGGGCGCCGTCGTCGATCGGCTTGGGCGCGAGCCCCTGGACTTTCCTGCTGTCGATTTCGGCCAGATAATCCAGGTAGATGCTCATTATAAATCCAATGCCATAAAGTGTATGAATCCGGGCGCGGCACCACCGGACGGCTTTATGGACCGACCTGGGGCGGTGACGGGTCGCGCGTAGGCCAAGATGGCCCGGCTTGCAAGCTGCCCAATTGGCCCGGATGCGCCGATCCGGATCGCTCCGGCGGTGGCTGCGTAAGGGCTGGCCCCGATCCGTAGCGGCAGGCGGTAGCCAAGACGGATATTGGGTGCCGCCATGATGTCCGCAACCCGTCTTATGTTGCCCAAGCGGCTCCAACATGTCCCGTGAAGAAGAGTCATGCGCTCGACCGGTGTCGCAATTGTGAGAAATTGTTGCGCGGTCGGCCAGCGGCGCCCTCGATGATTGACCGCTATCCTCTTCCTCCACATCAGCCCTGCAATTCTAATGCGACTAAGTCGCACTATTATTTCAATGGGGGTCTGACATGCCATTTCCTGCAATCTTCTCGACGCGTGCCCATCTGCTGGGCGGCGCTGCCCTGATCGGTGCGCTCGCTCTGCCCGTCGCCGCCCAGGCACAGGCGCCCGATGCCGACGCCGATGCGCAGTCGAGCGCGATCGTCGTCACCGCGGCCGGCTATGAACAGAATATCATCGAGGCACCGGCCAGCATCACCGTGCTGGGCCGCGAGGAATTGCAGGAAAAGCGGTTCGGCAGCCTGGCCGAAGCGCTGCAGGATGTGCAGGGCGTCGATGTTGGCGGCGAAGCGGGCAAGACCGGCGGCCTCAACATCTCGATCCGCGGCATGCCCAGCGACTATACGCTGGTGCTGATCGACGGCCGGCGCCAGAACGCGCCCGGCGGCGTCACGCCCAACGGCTTTGGCGAAACCTCCACCAGCTTCCTGCCGCCCTTCTCCGCGATCGACCGGATCGAGGTGGTGCGCGGCCCGATGTCCACCCTCTATGGCTCGGACGCGATGGGCGGCGTCGTCAACATCATCACCCGCAAGGTCGGCGATCGCTGGGTCGGCACCGCCAGCGCCGAAAGCACGATCCAGGGCGATGACCGCTTCGGCAATATCCAGTCGGTCAACGGCTTTGCCCAGGGGCCGATCATCAAGGGGCTGGCCGGCCTGACCCTGCGCGGCAGCATCTTCCACCGCGCCGGCTCCGACATCGAGATCCCCGGCGATCCGGCGCTGACCTTGGGCCGCAACCCGGTGGAATCCGACATCTATAATTATGGCGGCCGGCTGACGCTGACGCCCCATGCCGATCATGACCTGTGGTTCGAATATGATCGCAACGAACAAAGCTATGACAATAGCCGGGGCCAGCTCGGCACGCTGGGATCGGGCGGCTACGCCCCCGAACAGCGGTTCAACCGCAGCAATTATGTGATCGCGCATAGCTGGCGCATGGGCTTCGGCCAGCTCGACACCACCCTGACCCGCAACGAGACCGAAACGATCGGCCGCCTGATCCCCAATGGCACGCCGGGCGCGGTGCCGGGCAGCCCGCGCACGCTGGAGGCGCGCAACGACATCATCGATTCCCGCTTTGCCGGCAAGGCGGGCGCGCTTGCCTTCACTGTCGGCGGCCAATATTGGAAGGCGCGGATGGTCGAGGGCGTAGCCCCCGAGCCGTTCAAGTTCACCCAATGGGCGGGCTTTGCCGAAGCGACGCTGACCGTCGTCGACGGCTTCAACGTCACTGGCGGCGCGCGCTACGACAATCATTCGACCTTCGGCGACAAATGGTCGCCGCGCGCCTATGCGGTGTGGAACATCAATGATGTGCTGACCCTGAAGGGCGGCGTCAGCCGCGGTTTCAAGACGCCGCGCGTCGAACAGATTGCCGAGGGCATCATCGGCTTTGGCGGGCAGGGGCGCATCCCGCTGCTTGGCACGCCGGGGCTGAAGCCGGAAACCAGCACCAGCTATGAAGCGGGCCTCTATTATGATGGCGATGGTTTCTTCAGCGGCAATGTCACCCTGTTCAACAATGACTTCACCGACAAGATCGCCAGCGGTCCGGGCATCCCCAACTGCCAGTTTTCAGGCAATCCCAATCGCCCCGGCTGCTTGGACGTCGGCCCGTTCCCAACCGTGGACCTGTTCAGCCAGTCGATCAACATCGACAAGGCCCGCACCCGCGGCGTCGAGGTGGCAACCCGTTTCGCCCTGACCTCCACCCTGTCGCTGACGGCCAACTATACCTATACCGAGACCGAGCAGCGGAGCGGCGCGGAAGAGGGGCTGCCGCTGATCGGCATGCCCAAGCATATGCTGAACGGCAATCTGCGCTGGAAGCTGGGTGACAAGGCGAGCGTCTGGACCCGCGCCGAAATCCGCTCCAGCCGTTATCGCGGCGCCAATGCGCAACAGAGCGCCGTGGGCGACTTCCGCAGCTATGAAGTCTTCCACCTGGGCGGTTCCTACCAGATCGCGCCGGCCTTCCGCCTGTCGGCGACGCTCTACAACATCCTCGACACCGACTATGCGGTCTATGTGCCCTATCAGACCGGCACGACGACCGCCTGGACCCCGGCCTATTCGATCAACCAGGAAGGGCGCCGCCTCTGGCTTTCGGCCACGGTCGACTTCTGACGGGAAAGCTGCCCCTCCCTGCGCGACAGGCGCGGGGAGGCGCGGCACGATCTCGCAAAGCGATCAGTAGGTCGTCTGGCCGGTGACATTGCCGCCGTCCAGATAGCGACAGACCAGCACCTCATCCTCTCCGCTGGCCACGGTGACGAGCGCGCATCCCACCTGCGCCGTGTTGCGCCAGATCACCTGCGTATAATGGCCGACATCTTCCCACTGGCCCGAGGTGCTGACGTCGGTGAACAGGCCGTTCTTGAACGCCGCCTTCTCGTCGATCCACATCGTCACCATGTCTTCTGGCGTATAAGCGCCCTTGCTGCCCCGCCACAGATTCTCGCCCTCGGCGACCAGCGAACCATCATGTTCGAGATAGCTCAGCGTCTGGAGATTGGCGCCCCATCGCGCCGCGTCGGCGGCGAGCGCAGGGCTCCAACTGAGATTGGGCACGCCAATCTGTCCCCGTTCCGCATTATGGGCGGCAAGGACGCGCTGGTCGAAATTGTCGAGCCGGTTCTGGGCCTGCGCCGGCAGCGCAATGGCAAGGGCCAGCATAATGGCAGCAGACCGCCGTACGGAGGCGCGCGTGAGATGCTCCAGGATCATCAACCTCTCCTTGCTCTGATGGTGGATCGGGCGCGGGGCATCAGCCGAATTTTTCGAGCAGATATTGCGAGACCCAGATCTGGGTGCCGGCCAGATGGGGCAGCGCCAGCCTGGTGCGCTGGTCAAAGCGTAACTGCCGGGCCAGCCCATCGCCGATGGCGGCCCCGGCTGCGAGTTCATGCGGATTGAAGCTGTTCCGCACCCGGCGCAGGGCGTCGCGCACGCGGTCGCCTTCATCGCCGGTCAGGGTCGCGGGCAATGGCCCACCATAAGGGGTGCCGCTTGCAATCAGGCCGAGCAGCTTCGCAAAATCATCGGGTTGCATCTCCACCCATTGATGCGGGGAGAGAATGGCCTTCGGGCGGAAGATCACAGCGGTTGCCGTCACGATCCCTCCCGTCAGATAGACGGTCGGGCGTTGCCGGGGTGGGGGTTCCGTCGCAATCTGTGGCGCCAGCACCGGCGCGACGGTGTCGCCGTAAAATTCCGATGCCCTTTGACCGACGGTGGCGGTGCGGACGTCCGGCCAGCGAAGCTTGACCGCGCCGGCCATCGTCTTGGGTCCATAGGGCGCCGAAAGGGCGACAAACTGGCCATGCTGGTCATAATAGCCGCCCTTGATAGTGCCGCTGGCGATGTTGACGTGCATCACGCTGCGGCGGTCGGCGGGGCGCACGATCCAGTCATAGCCCAGCCGCGCCTGATCCTTGATCGAGATGATTTCGGGGGTGATGCCCGTTCGTGCGGGCAGGGCGGCGATGAACTGCTCCAACCGGCCCGGCGCGAAATCGATAAGGCCGCCTGAAACCAGTACGGCAATGTCGCTGGTCTGCAATCCATGCTGGAACTTCAGCCGCTCGATATGGCCGGCCACGATGTCGACGCTCTGGGCGGCCATGGCATCGTCCGCTGCGGGGCCGAGCGGGCTGGCCAGTTCGGTTTCCACGAAGGCCTTGCCGCTGGGTTCCGGCGCCATGCGCTCGAAGCCCGAAAGCCTTCGTTGGCCCAGCCGGTCGCGGTCGAACCGATAGGCTGCGACGCTCATTCCGCCCCGTCGGATTTCGACGACGCCATAGGTTTTTTGCCGGTTCGCCTGCGCATTCGCCCTGGCTGGTATCAGGCCCGGTATCAGGGACAGGCCTGTGACCGATGCTGCCGTTGCGCCGATGAACGCGCGCCTGCTCCAAGCCATCGCTGTCCCCCCATGTTCAGGCAGGTGCCGGGGCCAATCCCGGCGCGCTGCGACAAGCGGATTGCTATGACGATGTCGGGTGCGAAACAATCGGGCTATTCCGGATGGCCGATGGCGGAAACTCCTTAGGGGCGATGGCACCGGGGCGGTGGCATCTGTCCTACAGTGCCCGCTTTCCGCTATACCGTCGCCGGCTCTTTCCCATCGTCTGCGCCCATCCACGGCCGCGCACGACAATTGCCATCATCGACACGAAAATGTCAGGATGTGCGGGAAATATGCGAAGTTAAGCGCGGCATGTCCTATTTTGCCGCACCGGGTTCAGCCGCTGGTGGCGCCCCACAGGTCGCTGGCCTTCACGAAGCCCTTCTGGCCCTTCACGTCGAACGCGCACCAGCCGCCTGAGCAGGAACCGATCCGGCCGACCACGCCCTTTTCGGCGCGGAACAGGGTGCGGCTGGTCTCGCTCGCGCCCTCATGCATCGGCGCTTGCGCCGCGGTAACGATCGCGGTGGCGGTATCGCTCAGCAGGCGGACATGCATCCAGCCCTGGGCACCGTCAGGATCTTCCACCTTGCGCCATAGGCCCAGCACCTGCACCACCTTCACCGGCAGGTCGCGGCGCTGATAGACCCAGTTGGACGGGTAATCGAGGCTGGGGCCGACGCGCATCCGCGCCTCGTCGTGCGATAGCGACGCCCAATAGGGCACCGGCTTGGCCGGGGCCGCCGCCGCGCCGCTCATATTGGTCAGTGCCGCGATCATGCCCGCGCCCAGCAGCAGGCGCTTCATGCCCGACCCTTTGCCCATATCACCCATGGTCTTTCCATACGCTTGTCCGGCCGGTCGCGACAAGCTTTCAATCGCAGGCGGCAGCATATCCGCTTGACCGGCGGGGCAGGCGGGAATAGCGGCCATGCTATGGCCAGGAAACCGCGCCCCGCAACGCCGCGCGTCATCGTGACGCGCCGCCTGCCGCCCAATGTGGAGGCGCGCATGGCCGAACTGTTCGACGCCAGCTTCAACACGGGGGACACCCCCATGAACCGGGCCGAACTCGCCGCCGCCATGGCGCAGTGCGACGTGCTGGTGCCCTGCATCAGCGACCAGATCGACGCGGACCTGATCGCCGGCGCGCCCGATCGGCTGCAACTGATCGCCAGTTTCGGCAGCGGCGTCGACCATATCGACCTGGCCGCCGCCCGGACCAAGGGGGTGATCGTCACCAACACGCCCGGCGTGCTGACCGAAGACACGGCCGACATGACGATGGCGCTGATCCTCTCCGTGCCCCGCCGCCTGGCGGAGGGGGAGAAGCTGGTGCGCTCGGGCGAGTGGCGTGGCTGGAGCCCGTCGGGCATGCTGGGTCACCGCATCGGCGGCAAGAAGCTGGGCATCATCGGCATGGGCCGCATCGGTCGCGCCGTCGCCCGCCGCGCCAGGGCCTTCGGCCTCACCATCGCCTATCATAACCGCCATCGCCTGCCGTTCGAAGTGGAGCAGGAACTGGAGGCCTACTGGTACGACGATGTCGACACATTGCTGCGCGAGTGCGACATCGTCTCGATCCATTGCCCGCTCAATGCCGACAGTCGCGGCATGATCGATGCGCGCCGGATCGGCCTGATGCGCCGGGATGCCTATCTCATCAACACCTCCCGCGCGGAAATTACCGACGAGCCGGCGCTGATCGCGGCGCTCGCCGAAGCGCGGATCGCCGGCGCCGGGCTTGACGTCTACGCCCATGAACCGGCGGTCGATCCGCGGCTGCTGGCGCTCGCCAACGTGACCCTGCTGCCCCATGTCGGCTCGGCGACCTTCGAGGGGCGCGACGCCACCGGCGCCCGCGTCATCGCCAACATCCGCACCTGGGCCGATGGCCATCGCCCGCCCAATCAGGTGCTCGAAGGCTGGGTCTGATCGCTGCGCGGGCGGAACAATGCGCGCTTTCCTCCGTTTGGAAATTTCAGAGAAACGGAAGGAATCCCATCATGATTCGTCTTGCCATCATTGCCCTCGTGATCGCGGCCGTGCTCGCCATCCTCGGCTTCGGCGGCGCCGCCGGCACCTTTGTCGGCATCGCCAAATTGCTGTTCGGCGTGGCCATCGCCCTGTTCCTGATCTTCCTCGTCCTGGGCCTTCTGGCTGGCAAGGGAATCAAGGGTGCGATAGACTGACACGCATGATCGAGATTGGCGCTGGAGTGGATGAAACCGGGCGGTTGCTGCGCGACGAGGCCGGCTTCCTGCTCCAGCGCGATCTGGGCGGCACCTGGCGACTGGTGCTGCTGCGCGTGCCGGTCGACCATGTCGAAAAGCGGGTCCGGGTGCGCGGCTATTATGCCGGCGACGACATTGTCGAAGCGGATGGCGTAGCCGCCGCCTGATCTGGCGCCTGAACCGGCACCTGCCCATCTTGCCAGAATCGTTGCGCCGCGCGATCAGTTGCGCCCATGCGCAAGATCATTTCCCTGATGCTCGCCGTTGCGGCGCGCGCCCTGGCTCACGCCCAGACCTCCCATGACCAACTGACCCAGGTGATCGACGATCACTGGGCATGGTATCTGTCGGTCCATCCGGTGGAGGCGACCGCGCGCGGCGTGCGCGACTATGACGATCAGATTTCGGACCTGTCGCTGGCGGCGCGCGATGCCCAGATCAAGGCGGAGCAGGGCTTCGTCACCCGGCTGGACGCGGTGCCGGAGGCTGGGCTGGATGCCGCCGACAAGGTCAATCGCGCGGTGCTGCTGTGGATGCTCCGCGACGATATCGCCAGCGACAAGCATCAGGCCGAACGGCTGATGCTCTTCACCACCTATTATAGCTGGCATCAGGGCTTTTCCGGCATGGCCGACGGCCTGCCTTTCTATACCCGCGCCGATTATGAGAGCTATCTGAAGCGCCTCGCCCTTTACCCGAAACAGAATGCCGACGGCATGGCGATCACGCGGCAGGCGATCAAGGGCGGCTATGTGCTCCCCTGTTCGGTGCTGGGCGGCTTTGCCAAGGGGGTCAGCGGCATCGTCGCCGGGCCGCCGGAAGGAACGCGCTTCTACGAGCCCTTCACCCGTGCCAGGCCGCGCGACGTCAGCGATGCCGACTGGACGGCGCTGCAGGCCCGCGCGGTGGCGGTGATCCGCGATGTCATCACGCCGGAATATGGCAAATGGCATGACCTGTTCGTGGCGGACTATCTGCCCAAATGCCGCAAGAGCGACAGCGCATCGACCTTGCCGGGCGGGGCGGCCTGGTATGCCAGTCGGGTGCGCACCCACACCACCACCGACCTGACGCCCGATCAGATCCACCAGATCGGGCTGGATGAGGTTGCCCGCATCGGCAAGCGGATGGACGCGATCGCCGCGAAGGCGGGCTATCCCAGCCGTGCCGCCTTCATCAAGCATCTGCGCACCGCCCCCAGCTATTACGCGAAGACGCCCGAGGAACTGCTGCGCGTCGCCGCACGCCAGGCCAAGACGATCGACGGCCTGCTGCCGCGCTATTTCGCGACGCTGCCGCGCCTGCCCTATGGCATCAAGCCGATCCCGGCGGCCGAGGCGGAGGGGACGACCACCGCCTATTATGGCCCCGGTGCGCCCGAAGCGGGGATTTCCGGCACCTATTGGGTCAATACGTCGAAGCTCGACCAGCGGCCCTTCTGGGAATTGCCGGCGCTGACCGCGCATGAGGCGGTGCCGGGCCATCACAACCAGATCGCGCTGCAGCAGGAATTGCCGCTGCCGCCGTTCCGCAAATATCTCGCCGGCTTCACCGCCTATGTCGAGGGCTGGGCGCTATACACCGAATATCTGGGCGAGGAGATGGGCCTCTACGACACGCCCGAGAAGATGATGGGCCGCCTGTCCTACGAGATGTGGCGCGCCTGCCGGCTGGTGGTCGACACCGGCATCCACGCCAAGGGCTGGGACAAGGCAAAGGCGGTCGCCTTCATGAAGGCGAACAGCGCCCTGAGCGACGCCAATATCGATGCGGAGGTCAATCGCTATATCAGCTGGCCGGGGCAGGCGCTGGGCTACAAGCTGGGCGAGATCAAGATCCGCGAATTGCGCGCACGGGCGGAGCAGCAGCTTGGGGCCAAGTTCGACCTGCGCCGTTTCCATGACGCAGTGCTGTCGCAGGGGGCGGTGCCGCTCACCGTGCTGGAAAGCCAGATCGACGGCTGGATCGCCGCGGAAAAGGCGCGCTGAAAAGGGCGCCGATAAAGGCAAGATATGGGACGGGGCGGGAGCGATTTCCACGCCCCGCGCACAATAAAAGTGCGGCCCTCGTGCGCTCCGCTGCGAATGATTTTCAGTAAGCAAAAATGGCGGAAATAAAGGCGGTTTCGACCATTTTGTCCCTTTGACTTGGCGGTGGCAATCTGTATGCCACCGCTCATCGGGACACACTTGCTTCGACCATAGGTTGGGGCGCCTCCCTCCACCTTGCCGCGTCTTCGTGGCTTCTGGTGGGAACGCGACGCTTCCTTCCGCATGGCCGGGCCTATGCGAGGAGACGCATATCTTATGACCGCCACCGGACAGGATACTCTCGGCACGCGCGACACGCTCAATGTCGGCGGCAAGGACATCGCCTATTATTCGTTGGAAAAGGCGGCTGCGAAGCTTGGAGACGTTTCGCGCCTGCCTTTCTCGATGAAGGTGCTGCTCGAAAATCTGCTGCGCTTCGAGGACGGCGTGACCGTCACCACCGACGACATCAAGGCGATCGTCGACTGGCAGAATGACAAGGGCAAGGCCGAGCGCGAGATCCAGTATCGCCCGGCGCGCGTGCTGTTGCAGGACTTTACCGGCGTGCCCTGCGTCGTCGATCTGGCCGCGATGCGTGACGCGATGAATGCGCTGGGTGCCGACGCCAGCAAGATCAACCCGCAGGTGCCCGTCCACCTCGTCATCGACCACAGTGTCATGGTCGACGAGTTCGGTACGCCCCGCGCGTTCCAGGACAATATGGAAATCGAATATCAGCGCAATATGGAGCGCTACGACTTCCTGAAATGGGGCAGCAAGAGCCTCGCCAATTTCTACGCCGTGCCGCCGGGCACCGGCATCTGCCATCAGGTGAACCTGGAAAATATCGCCCAGGGCGTCTGGTCGAGCGAAGGCGCCGATGGCGCCACCATTGCCTATCCTGACACCTGCGTCGGCACAGACAGCCACACCACCATGGTCAATGGCCTGGGCGTGCTGGGCTGGGGCGTCGGCGGGATCGAGGCGGAGGCCGCGATGCTAGGCCAGCCGGTATCGATGCTGATCCCCGAAGTGGTCGGCTTCAAATTTACCGGCAATTTGAAGGAAGGCGTGACCGCCACCGATCTGGTGCTGACCTGCACCCAGATGCTGCGCGCGCGCGGCGTGGTCGGCCGCTTCGTCGAATATTTCGGCCCCGGCCTTGCAACCCTGAGCCTCGCCGACCGTGCGACGCTGGCCAATATGGCGCCCGAATATGGCGCGACCTGCGGCTTCTTCGGCATCGACGACAAGACGCTCGACTATATGCGCCTGACCGGCCGCAGCGATGAGAATATCGCGCTGGTCGAGGCTTATGCCAAGCAACAGGGCTTCTGGATCGATCCGTCGGTCGAGCCGATCTTCACCGATACGCTGGAACTGGACCTCTCCACCGTGGTGCCCAGCCTCGCCGGTCCCAAGCGCCCGCAGGACCGCGTCGCGCTGCCAGAGGTGGACGACGTGTTCAACGCGGACATGGAGAAGACCTACAAGAAGGCGCAGACCCGCGTTCCGGTCGAGGGCAAGGATTATGACATTGGCGACGGCGACGTCACCATTGCCGCGATCACCAGTTGCACCAATACCTCCAACCCCAATGTCCTGATCGCCGCCGGTCTGGTCGCCAAGAAGGCGAACGAGCTGGGTCTGAAGCCCAAGCCCTGGGTCAAGACCTCGCTGGCGCCGGGTTCGCAGGTTGTCACCGACTATCTGGAAAAGGCGGGCCTTCAGGCGCATCTCGACGCGATCGGCTTCAACCTGGTCGGCTATGGCTGCACCACCTGCATCGGCAATTCCGGACCGCTGGCCGAGCCGATCAGCAAGGCGATCAACGAAAATGGTCTGGTTGCCGCCGCCGTCATTTCGGGCAACCGCAACTTCGAAGGCCGCGTGTCGCCCGACGTGCGCGCCAACTTCCTCGCTTCGCCGCCGCTGGTCGTCGCCTATGCACTCAAGGGCACGGTGATCGAGGATTTCATCACCACCCCGATCGGCACGAGCAAGGATGGCGAAGCGGTCTATCTCAAGGACATCTGGCCGACCAATGACGAGGTCGCGACCACCCTGGCGGGGGCGGTCGACCGGGAGATGTTCCGCGCCCGCTACGCCAATGTCTACAAGGGCGACGCCCATTGGCAGGCGATCGAGGTGACCGGGTCGGACACCTACAAGTGGCGCGCCGGGTCGACCTATGTCGCCAACCCGCCCTATTTCGAGGGGCTGACCATGACCCCGGCGCCGGTCACCGACATCATCGGCGCCATGCCGCTGGCGATCTTCGGCGACTCGATCACCACCGACCACATCTCGCCGGCCGGTTCGATCAAGGCGACCTCGCCCGCGGGCAAGTGGCTGAGCGAACATCAGGTCGCCCAGGCCGACTATAACAGCTATGGCTCGCGCCGTGGCCATCATGAGGTGATGATGCGCGGCACCTTCGCCAATATCCGCATCAAGAATCTGATGCTCGACGGCGTCGAAGGCGGCATGACCAGCTATCAGGGCGAAGTCATGCCGATCTATGACGCGGCCATGAAGCACAAGGCCGACGGCACGCCGCTGGTCGTGATCGGCGGCAAGGAATATGGCACCGGATCGTCGCGCGACTGGGCGGCCAAGGGCACCAACCTGCTCGGCGTGCGCGCCGTCATCGTCGAAAGCTTCGAGCGTATCCACCGCTCGAACCTGGTCGGCATGGGCGTGCTGCCCCTGGTGTTCAAGGACGGCCAGACCCGCGACACGCTGGGCCTCAAGGGCGATGACAGCTTCACCATCACGGGCGTCGCCGACCTCAAACCCCGCCAGGATGTCGAAGTGCAGGTCACCCGCGCCGACGGTTCGACCTTCAGCTTCACCGCGCTCTGCCGCATCGATACTGTCAACGAGCTGGAATATTTCCTCAATGGCGGCATCCTGCAATATGTGCTGCGCAAGCTCGCCGCCTGAGCGATTTCAAGTCAGATGGCACATCTGACGACTTGGAAATCGCGGCAAATAAAGAACGGGAGCATGCCCGACTTCGGCGGACCATGCTCTTGATCGGTTGACGTGCTGAGCTAAGGAATGAGGGCTCTCTCCGCGAGGAGGGAGCCCTTTTCATTTGGGGGTGGATGGTGGCGCTGTTCGTGGAGATCGTCGGCTGGGCCGGCGCGATATTGGTGCTGATCGCCTATGTCGGCGTCTCGACCGGGCGACTGTCGGGCGGGTCGGCGACCTTCCAGTGGCTCAACGCCGTCGGCGCCGCCTTCTTCATCCTCAACACCTGGTGGCATGGCGCCTTCCCGTCGATGGTGCTCAACATCATCTGGGCGGTCGTCGGCTTTTCCACCCTGTGGCGCATCTTCCGTCGGAGAATGTCCCCGTCATGACCCGCTTCATCGACCTGAGCCATGCCATCGAACATGGCATGACCACCTATAAGGGCGTCGCCGCGCCGCATATCTGCGATTACTGGACCCGCGAACAGTCGCGCGCCAACTATGCCGATGGCAGCGCGTTTCAGATGGGGCGGATCGACATGGTGTCGAACACCGGCACCTATCTCGACGCGCCGTTCCACCGTTTCGAGGAGGGGGATGATCTCTCGATGCTCGAGCTCGACCGGCTGGCCAGCCTGCCGGCGATTGTGGTGCGCAGGCCGTTCGACGCTATGGGCCTGGCGACCGACGCCGCCGATCTCGACGGCATCGACGTCGCCGGCCGCGCGGTGCTGGTCCACACCGGTTGGGACCGGCACTGGCGCACGCCGGCCTATTATGAGGATCACCCCTTCCTGACCGAAGCGGCGGCGCAGATGCTGGTGTCGCGCGGCGCTCGGCTGGTCGGCATCGACAGCCATAATATCGACGATACCCGCCCCGGCACCGGTCGCCCGGTCCATCGCGAGCTGCTGGGTGCCGGCGTGCTGATCTGCGAGCATATGACCAATCTGGGCGCGCTGCCGGATGCGGGCTTCGCCTTCACCGCCGTGCCGCCCAAGATCGTCGGCATGGGCACATTCCCGGTACGCGCCTTTGCGCAAGTCGATCCGGCATGATCTTGTGATGCTGCTGTTAAGCATGACATCGCTGTTAGGCTTCGGCTTTCGCTTGAACTGAGGGGCGTTAGCGCCGATACTATAGCCATCGGCCGCAAGAGGCCGCCCAAGGAGATTTTACCCATGGCCAATTGGTCCGACCCCCGTTCCGATATCGCTGGCTTTGGCAGTGCCAGCGCCGCGCGCAGCGAGGCGTTCGATGCCGGGCTGCGCAAATATATGCTGTCGGTCTATAATTATATGGCGAGCGGCGTGCTGCTGACCGGCGTCGTCGCGATGCTGTTCGCGTCGAGCGGTCTGGCGCTCCAGATCCTCGCCGGCCCAGGCATCCTGAAATATGTCATCATGTTCGCACCGCTGGCCTTCGTCATGGTGATGAGCTTTGGCATCAACAAGCTGTCGACCGTCGCGATGCAGAGCCTGTTCTGGGCCTATGCCGCCGTGATGGGCCTGTCTCTGTCGTCGATCTTCCTGGTCTATACCGGCACGTCGATCGCGCAGACCTTTTTCGCGACCGCCGCGGCCTTCGCCGGCCTTAGCCTGTTCGGCTACACCACCAAGAAGGATCTGTCGGGCTTCGGCACGTTCCTGATCATGGGGGTCGTCGGCCTGCTGGTCGCCAGCCTGATCAACCTTTTCCTGCGTTCCAGCATGATGGACCTGGTGATCAGCTTCGTCGGTGTGCTGCTGTTCGCGGGCCTCACCGCCTATGACACGCAGAAGATCAAGAGCATCTACAGCTATGTCGCCGGCACCGACATGATGGGCAAGTCGGTGGTGATGGGGGCGCTGAACCTCTATCTCGACTTCATCAACATGTTCATGTTCCTGCTGCGCTTCATGGGCGATCGCCGCTGATATCCGGTGAACGGAACGAAGACAGGAAAAAGGCCCGGCGGACATCTCCGCCGGGCCTTTTGCTTTGTGGGGAAGGGGCTGGCTCAGCCCTGTTTCTGCATCTCGGCGATCAGGGCGTTGTCGATCTCCTTCTGCCTTTTATAGGCCGGGCGCTCGCGTAGCCGGGCGGCATAGGCCTCGAACGCCGGGCGGCTGGGGATGGTGCCGAAAGTGAGCCCCCAGTCGATCTGCGCGCCGACATAGACGTCCGCCGCGGTGAAGGTACCGCCACAGATCCAGCTGCGGCCGGTGACCGCCGTTTCCAGCGTGTCGAGCGTGTCGTCGAGCGAGCCATAGCCCGCGCTGCGCTCGCGTCCCTCGGGCAGGACGAAGCCCATCGCCTTGTTGGTGACGGCGGCCTCCACCGGACCGGCTGCAAAGAAGAGCCAGCGATAATAATCGGCCCGGTCATCGGTCGCCGGCGCCAGGCCGGCGGCCGGGAAGGCGTCGGCCAGATAGGCGCAGATGGCGGCGCATTCGGTCACCACCTTGCCGCCATGGACGATCGCCGGCACCTTGCCCATCGGGTTGATCGCGCGATAGTCGGCGGTCTTCATGCCGCCGGCATAATCCAGGATCACCGCCTCATAGGGGGCGCCGACCTCCTCCAGCATCCAGCGGGCGATCTGCCCGCGCGACATGGGGTTGGTATAGAAAAGAACCGGGTCCGCCATCATGCATCCTCCTGGAAAAGTGGCGGGAACATATCATGAACGATATGATCCCGCCAGCCGGATCATTGGGCCGGTGCGCTGGCCGCCGCCGCCGGCTTGTCGCGATAGCGATCGAACCAGGCGATGATTGCCGCCGCCTTGGCCGCCGATTGCGACGGGCGGGCGGCGATGCCGCCATGGCTGGCGCCCGGCACCTTCACCAGCGCGGTCGGCACGCCCCGTATCTGCAACGCGCCATAATATTGCTCCGCCTCGCTGACCGGGGTGCGATAATCCTCGCTGCCCACGACCACCAGGGTCGGCGTCTTGACGTTGCCAACCAGGCTGAGTGGCGAGCGGTTCCAATAGCCCATCGGATCTTCCCAGGGCTTGTTGGGGAACCAGTAGCGCGAGGTGAAGAGGGTATTGTCCATGGTCAGCGCCTCGCTGATCCAGTTGATCACCGGCTTCTGCGTGGCGGCGCCCTTGAACCGGTCGGTCTTGCCGATGATCCAGCTGGTCAGCACGCCGCCGCCCGAACCGCCGGTGACGAACAGATTGTCCGGATCGGCCACGCCCGCGGCGATCGCGGCATCGACCGCGGCCATCAGGTCGCCATAGTCGTCACCGGGATATTTGTGATGGATCAGCTGGGCGAATTCCTCGCCATAGGAGGTGGAGCCGCGCGGATTGGTGTAGAGCACGGCATAGCCGGCGGCGGCATAAAGCTGGTCGTCGGTCGAGAAATGCGGGCCATAGGCGGTGTGCGGGCCGCCATGGATTTCCAGCAGCAGCGGCACGCGGGTGCCGGGCTGATAGCCGGGCGGGGTGACGAGCCAGGCCGGCACGGTGCGGCCGTCGGGCGCGGTGACGGCCAGTTCCTTCACCTGTCCCAGCGCCTTGTGGCCCAGGAAATCCTCGTTGAGGCGGGTGAGCTGCCGGCTCTTGCCGCCGCTGCTGACCGACAGGTCGGCCGGGCGCAACGCTGACCCGCTGGTGAAGGCGAGCGTGCCATTGGCTGCGACGCTGAAATCGCCGCCGCTATAGGGCCGGTCGAACGCCGTGCCGGTAAGGCCGCTCGCCAGTTCGGTGACATGGCCGTCGAGGCTGATGCGGGCAAGGCGGTTGACGCCGCGCTCGTCATATTGGGCGTAGAGCGACTTGCCGTCGGCCGCCCAATAGGCGCGATCGATGCTACGGTCGAAACTGGCGGTGATCGCATGGGCGCCGCTGCCGTCGCGGTTCATGACGTAGAGATAGCTATTCTGGTAGGACAGGCGCTTGTCGTCATAGCCGAGATAGGCGATCTTGCTGCCGTCCGGAGAGACGACCGGCGCGACATCCGGGCCTTCGCGGCTGGTGAGCGGGCTGATCGCGCCCGAGGCGATGTCGAGCGTATAGATTTCCGGATCGAATATCTTCTGCTGCCAGTCGGGCTTGCGCACCGCGCTGAACAGGATGGCGCGGCCATCCGGCGTCCAGCTCAGCGGGCCGCCATCCTGATAGTCGCCAAAGCTCAGCTGCCGCGCCGGTCCGCCATCGGCCGACACCAGGAAGATATGGTCATAGCCGGCCTGGACATAGCCGCCGCCATCATTGCGATAATCAACCCGGTCGATCACCTCCAGCGGCTTGGCCCATTCGGCACCCTCCGGCTTGTCGGGCGCCTTGCCCAGCTTCATCGGATCGGCCGGCACGCGCATGATATAGGCAAGGCTCTTGCCGTCGGGCGACCAGGTGACCGATTGCGGGCCGTCGGGCAGGGTGGTGACGCGCACGGTCGCGCCGGTGTCGAGCCAGCGCACGAACAATTGCGGCTTGCCCGCGTCGGCGGCGATATAGGCGATGCGCTTGCCATCGGGCGACCAGCGCGGCTGGCTGGCGTCGGTGACCAGCGGGCGCTGCGCCCCGGTTGCGGTGTCGACCAGCCAGATCGCGCCCTTCTGCCGGTCGGTCATGATGTCGCCCTGGCGGCGGACATAGGCGACGCTCTTGCCGTCGGGGCTGATCTGCGGATCCGTCGCGACCTGCAGCGCGAAGATGTCGCGGCCCTCGAACCTGGGCGACGGGGCAGCCGACTGGGCGGCGAGCGGCAGGGGGGAGAGGGCGGCGCCGAGCAGCAGCGCGGCCAATAGCTTATGTCGCATGAAAACCTCGAAACGGAAGAATGGCGCGAGACTTGCCGGATTTTCCTTTCGTTTCAAGTGCAAGTCGTGGCCGGGGCGCGACGGGTGATGCCGCGCCCCGACTGGAACTTCAGCAGCCCGCGCCCATCGCGCCCGCCAGCATGCCGCCAAGGCCGCCCTTGCATTTCTTCTTCTTGGGCGGCGGATTGTCGCCGGAGGCGTCGGCGCTGTCGTCACTGCCCTGGCTCATCATCGATCCCATGTCCGGGCCATTGAGCATCCACATGGTGTTGGAGCGATAGCGCACGCGGGCGATCCATTCCGGTTTCCAGGCGATCTTGGGATCGGCCGGGCGCGGCGGATAGGCGAAATTGGCTTCCGGGCCATAAGCGTAAAGGCTGCCCATCAGCATCTCGCCGCCCGACTGCACCACCTGCGACGGCACGGTGCAACTGGTCTGGCTGGGCGGCATGACGATCTTGTCGACGATCAGCTTGCGCACGGCGGCGGGGGATAGCCAGTCCCACACCGGCCCGCCAAAGGCCTGGCTGGCCGAGGAGGCCCACCACACCATGTCGCCGCCCTGCTTGGCCGCGAACACCCAGGCATAATAGCCGGTCGCATTGGGCACCGCGTTCCAGCTCAGCTGGGTGGCGCCGCCCGCGGCCGGGCTGGCGCGACCCGTGATCGGCGGCATGAAGTCCTGGCTCAGCGCGAACTTGATCTCGGGCGAATAATTGCCGGCGATGCGATGGTCGCCGATCAGCCGAGGAATTGCCCGACAGCGTCTTGCGAGTCTGGCCATTGGGCCATTCGCCATAGGTCTTGCTGTTGGTGAAGCGGACCTGCCATTCCTGCGGGATCGCCGCGCCGGTCATGTAGAGGCCGGGCGGAAACTGGCCGCGCGCAACCTTGGCGAAATCGATCACCACCGGCTGGTTCGGCCCGGCGGTCGCGCCGCAGCCCCAATAGATGAGCAGTCGCCCCTTGGGCTTTTCACCGGGCAGCGCAGGCTCGTCGCTTGGCGTGACCTTGGGCGTGACCAGCGGGACGGAGGCGCCCAGCCGGGCGCCGGCGGGCATATAATGCTCGGCGGCCGGCGAACCGCTGGCGGCCTGGGTCGATCCCAGCCGCAGCACCAGTTCGTGGATTGGCTGGTTGCCGCCGCCCATCATCATCGACATGGCGCCGCCCATGCCGCCGCCGCCCGCCATCGCGGCCATGCCGGACATGGTGCCGGCATCCATCGAATAACGGGCGATCGGCCCGCCGGCCTGCTGGCTGGCGCCGGGCGTAGCGAGAAGGACGAAGCTGAGGGTAAGGGCAGCGACGCGCGGCGCGGCAGGCCGCAGATGAAGCAAAGTGGACATGCATTCCCCTATGAAAGCGTGGAAGACATGCGACCTTTTTGTTCTGGAGTCGGCTTAGCAGAATTTAAGGGGGGCGGGGAGAGGGGCTTAGACGTCAGGCGAACTGCCTTCCCATTTTAGCTTTTGTCGGCCTTGCCCTTGCCGCTGGCCGGGAAATAGCCGCCGCAGCGACGCATGCCATATAGGGTGGAGCCGGTCCCGAATGTCGCCGGGGTGAAGGCGACGGCCTGTACCGGCACGCTGACGCCGGGCACGCGGCGCGCAAGCATGGCCTGCACGGCGGCGATCTGGGGGGCGTCCACCGGCGCAAAGATCGGCCCCTGCGGCAGGTCGAAATAATCGACGAAGCCGCCGCCGCGAATGCTGGTATTGCCTGATGCGATCGCCTGTCTGGTCAATTGCTGCCGATGGGTGAGCGCGTCGAACCGACCGAGATAGACGACCTGGCCCGGCTTCGCCTCGAACTGGAACGAGGCGGCGTTGAAGCAGAGCGCCCAACTATCCTGCTGCGAATAGCTGCGCACGACCCAGCGTCCCGGCTTGACGGGAACCATCAGATAGCCGTCGAGGAAATTCTTCTGCTTGGCTTCGAACAGCGCGGTGCCGCTGAAAGGTCCACTGGAAAGCCGGGCTTCCGAATCGACATAGGTGGAGAGCAGCAGCTTGAACGCCGAGTGCATCGACGGTGCCGGTTGCCACCAGTCGGTCTTGATGATGACCAGCGCCTCTTCGGATTGGGGCGTGAGGATGATCTGGCCGGGCGCCTTGGCGTTGGCGACATGCGGCAATAGCGCGCCGCTCAACGCAACAACTGCACCGAGCGCTGCCGCCCATTTTCCAATCATGGCCATGTTTCCCCCAATCCCTGCGGACCCAATCCGTTTTGCCGATCTGACCGCAATTCCCTAATAATTGCGCAACGGCCGCCGCGCGCTCGTGGGGAGGGCGGCATCAGGTTTGCGTGAACCGCCCACGGCGCAGGAAATGCACGACCTGATCGGCGACAGGGCGGGTGTAGATCATCGCGGTGTGGGCGACGGGCAGGGTGATATGGTCGCTTTCGCCCGGACAATGGGTGGCGGCGACGCTGACCTTGCCATCATTGGGCGCGCGGAAGATGCGGCTGGGAAGCAGGCCGTTCATCGGCCGGTCGCCCGCGATGATGCCGAGCGGATAGTCGACCGCGCCCAAGGCCGCCAAAGTGGCCGCGTCGCGGCGGGTGCGCAGCAGCGCACCCGCCTGGTTCAGGATCAGCGGATGGAGGCGCAGGCGGTAGAGAAGATCGGCAATTTCGCTGCCGCCATTGGGCGTGCCGAGCATGACGACACGGCCGAGATGGGCGGGGCGATGGCGCGCGAGCCAGGCGCGCAGCATGAGACCTCCCATCGAATGGCCGACACAATGGACAGTCGTGGCGTGATAGGCCGTGTTGGCGGTGATACGCGCATGAAGATGCTCGATGACGCGAGCCAGCGGCCAGCGCCAGCTGGGATAGCCGATATTGGCGACGTCATACCCCGCCCCGCGCAGCCGCCGGGCAAGCAGCGCGGTCTGCACCTGATGACCGCCAAAGCCGTGGAGAAGGATGACAGATTCAGTCATCATCTTCGAAGGGCTCATATTCCCCGGTCTCGAAGTTGCGCAGCCATGCCGATCCGATCGGGCTGTCGATCAGGTGCAGCCAGCTATCGTCCGCATTCAACACCTTGCCGATCGCGATATAATCGGCCTTGCGGGTGTTCAACTGTTCATCGCTGAGGTCGCGATAATCGCCCCTGATCCGCCATCCACTGTCGGGATCGGAATCGCCTTCCTCCGTCATGTTGGGCTGTTCGCGATAGAGAAAATAGACCGGTACGCCATCATTGACCACGCAGCGGTCGACCATGCAGCGGTCCCAATAGGCGCGCCTTGGCGGTTCTGCCGGACCTTGCCTGTCGCCGTCATATATCAGGTCGATGATTTGGAAGGGGTGGAATATAAGCGGGCTACCTTCACGTAGCTGCGGCATGTCGGAGGGGGTGTTCGCCAATATGCCGGTCCAGCCGTCCGGCGCGATGCTTTTCACTTCCACCCACATGCGTTCGGCATCCCATTCGCGACCGGGCGGATGGCTGCGGATCACCAGTTTGACCAGATCACCGGGGCGCAGGGCGTCGATCCGTTCGGCCGAGGGCAGGAAATAGGTATAGGGCGCGTCGGCCTGAATCGGGCGTGGATCGTCAATCGAGCAAGAGCCGAAGAGACGACGACGGAGGTTATGGAGACGATCCTTGAAGCGCATGCTCGATTGATAGCGAGGCGCGGCACGCGCGCCTAGCCGCCCCCGGCCCCTCCCTGGCAGGGAGGGGAGAACAAGAGGGGCGTCTGCAAAAGAAAAAGGGCGGCCGTTGCGGGCCGCCCTTCCGTTGATTGCTCGAAAGCGCCTTATTTCGTGCCTTCGGGCGTCTTGGCCTTGCCGCCTTTCTTGCCGCCCTTCTTGGGCGCGGCGGGGGTGATCTGGAAGGCGAGCGCCTCATCCTTCATATGGACATGGACCTCGCCGCCATGGACCAGCTTGCCGAACAGCAGTTCCTCGGCCAGCGGCTGCTTGATCTTTTCCTGCATCAGGCGGCCCATCGGGCGCGCACCATAGAGCTTGTCATAGCCCTTCTTGGTGAGCCAGGCCTTGGCGTCCTCGTCCAGGGTGATGTGGACGTCGCGGTCGGCCAGTTGCAGTTCCAGTTGCAGCACGAACTTGTCGATGACGCGGGCGACGATTTCCGGCGGCAGATAGCCGAACGGCACGATCGCATCGAGACGGTTGCGGAATTCGGGGGTGAAGAGCTTCTTCACCGCGTCTTCCTGCACATCCTCGCGGGTCAGTTCGCCAAAGCCGATCGACTCCTTCGCCATGTCCGACGCACCGGCATTGGTGGTCATGATGAGGATGGTGTTGCGGAAATCGACGGTCTTGCCGTGGTGATCGGTCAGGCGGCCATTGTCCATCACCTGGAGCAGGATGTTGAACAGGTCCGGATGCGCCTTCTCGATCTCGTCGAGCAGCAGCACGCTGTGCGGCTGCTGGTCGACAGCGTCGGTCAGCAGGCCACCCTGGTCATAGCCGACATAGCCCGGAGGGGCACCGATCAGGCGGCTGACCGAATGGCGTTCCATATATTCCGACATGTCGAACCGCTGCAGCGGTATGCCGAGCAAGGTTGCGAGCTGGCGCGCCACCTCCGTCTTGCCGACGCCGGTCGGGCCGGAGAAGAGATAGTTGCCGATCGGCTTGTCGGGATCGCGCAGACCGGCACGCGACAGCTTGATCGCGGACGACAGCACCTCGATCGCCTTGTCCTGACCGAAGACGACGCGCTTCAAATCGGTGGTCAGCGATTCCAGCACGCTCTTGTCGTCCGACGACACGGTCTTGGGCGGGATGCGCGCCATGGTGGCGATGACCGCCTCGATCTCCTTGGGCGTGATCGTCTTCTTGCGCTTGGAGGGCACCACCAGCATCTGCATCGCGCCCACTTCGTCGATCACGTCGATCGCCTTGTCCGGCAGCTTGCGGTCGTTGATGTAGCGAGCCGACAGTTCCACCGCCGCCTTGATCGCGTCCGGCGTATATTTGACGTGATGATGCTCCTCGAACGCGTTGCGCAGGCCGGTCAGGATCTTGATCGTGTCCTCGATCGTCGGTTCGTTCACGTCGATCTTCTGGAAGCGCCGCAGCAGCGCGCGATCCTTCTCGAAATGATTGCGGAATTCCTTGTAGGTGGTCGAACCGATGCAGCGGATCGTCCCGCCCGACAGGGCCGGCTTCAAGAGGTTCGATGCATCCATCGCGCCGCCGCTGGTCGCGCCGGCACCGATCACGGTGTGGATCTCGTCGATGAAGAGGACGGCGTGCGGCATCTTCTCCAGTTCGGTGACGACCGCCTTCAGCCGCTCCTCGAAGTCGCCGCGATAGCGGGTGCCGGCCAGCAGCGCGCCCATGTCGAGCGAATAGATGACCGCTTCCTTGAGGACGTCGGGCACTTCGCCCTCGACGATCTTGCGCGCCAGGCCTTCCGCGATCGCGGTCTTGCCGACGCCCGGATCACCGACATAGAGCGGGTTATTCTTCGAGCGGCGGCACAGGATCTGGATGGTGCGATCGACTTCCGACGACCGGCCGATCAGCGGATCGACCTTGCCCCGTTCCGCCTTCTCGTTGAGGTTGACGGTGAACTGCTCCAAGGCACTGTCCTTCTTGCCCTTGCCGTCCTGCACCTTCTTCTCCTCTTCCGGCGCGCCCTTGGTCTCCTGACGCTCGGGCGCGGGCGTGCCCTTGCCGACGCCGTGGCTGATATAGCTGACGGCATCGAGGCGGCTCATATCCTGCTGCTGCAGGAAATAGACGGCATAGGATTCGCGTTCGGAGAAGAGCGCGACGAGGACATTGGCGCCCGTCACCTCATCCTTGCCGGACGACTGGACATGGAGGATGGCGCGCTGGACGACGCGCTGGAAGCCGCTGGTGGGCGAGGGGTCGCTGGCGCCCTCCACCTTCAGGCTGTCGAGTTCGGTGTCGAGATATTGGGTGACGGCATCGGCTAGTTCGCCCAGTTCCACGCCGCACGCCTGCATCACCTTCGACGCATGTTCATCGTCGATCAGCGCGAGAAGCAGATGCTCCAGCGTCGCATATTCATGCTTGCGCTCGGACGCATGGGTCAGCGCATTGTGCAGGGTGGTTTCAAGGGCGGCTGCGAAAGATGGCATGTCTTTTCTACTCCTGGCCCCGACCCGGGGCTGACTTGAACCTTATGTCGGCATTGCTCGACGACGGTTCAAGGGACAGGCCCTGACCGCCAGAATTGCCAGACTGCCCATGCCCGGTGGAGCCCTTGGTCGGGCCGTCAGGGGCGAGGCGCGGGTTCATCGCTTGAATAACGCCTCGGCAGTTGCCTTATGGTTAACGGCGCTTTCAATTTTTATTCGAGTGCGGGTGATTTCGGTTTCCAGCGCCCTGATGCGCGCTTCCAGTTCCGCAACGGACAGTGGCCCCAGATCCTGTCGGAGCAGCTGGGCCAGCGGATCATCGGCCTTTCTCGGCAGATCATTGTCCATGTCCATAAAGGGTAATGTTGACCCTGTAGGCTAGTCTGTCAATAAGGAGCGAAGCTCCGTCCGTCGATTTTGGGTGCGGTGCAATATCTCTGGCCCGGGGGGGCATATATGATCCTCGACAGTTTCCCGATTCCATCGCAGATGACGGCCATCGGCATTCCGGTGCCCGGCGGTCCGGAGGCTCTTGTGCCCGAACAGCGGCCGGTGCCGGTGCCCGGCGAGGATGAGGTGCTGATCCGCGTCGCCGCCGCGGGCGTGAACCGGCCCGATGTGCTGCAGCGGCAGGGCAAATATCCGCCGCCGCCCGGCGCATCCGACATTCCCGGACTCGAGGTGGCGGGCACGATCGTCGCCGCCGGCCGGTCCGCCGACATGCTGGTCGGCCAGCGCGTCTGTGCGCTGCTGCCGGGCGGGGGCTATGCCGAATATGCGATTGCCCCGGCCGGCCAGTGCCTGCCGGTGCCGGCGGACTATGACCTGGTCGAGGCGGCGGCACTACCCGAAACCCTGTTCACCGTGTGGACCAACCTGTTCGAGCGCGCCTATGTGGTGGGCGGCGACCGGGTGCTGGTCCATGGCGGCACCAGCGGCATCGGCACGATGGCGATCTCGCTCTGCCGCCTGTTCGACATAGAGATCATCGTCACCTGCGGCAGCGACGACAAATGTGCCCAGGCGCTTGAATGGGGAGCTGCCCATGCGATCAATTACAAGAGTCAGGACTATGTCGCCGAGGTGAAGCGCATCACCGGCGGGCAGGGGGTGCAGGCGGTGCTCGACATGGTCGGCGGCGACTATGTCCCGCGCAACATCGAATGCATGGCGGAAGATGGCCGCCATGTGTCGATCGCGGTGCTGGGAGGTGCCAAGACCAGCATCTTCCTGCCGACGGTGATGTCCAAGCGCCTGACCCTGACCGGATCGACCCTGCGGCCGCGCTCTTCGGGCTTCAAGAGCCTGGTCGCGGACGAGATCATGCGCACCGTCTGGCCCTTCGTCGAACAGGGCAAGCTGCGCCCGGCGATGGACCAGCGCTTCGCCCTGGCCGACGCGGCCAAGGCCCATGCCCGCATGGATGCCGGCGAACATTTCGGGAAGATCGTGCTGACGGTGTGAGGGGCGGCGGGAAAACCCGCCAAACCGTAGTATTTTCGTCATATTCGGTGCGGAGTTGTAACAGAGCGGCGCTAGGGATTCGGCCTCAAGGACAACAGCCCTTGAGGACGTAGACATGGACGCCATCACGCGCTTGCCCTTCCTGAGCGAACTGGAAGAGGGGGCTGACGACCGCTTCCACATAGCCGAGCGGGAAGGCGCGCGTCGCCGCTATCGCACCATCTGGATTTCCGACATCCATTTGGGCACGCGCGGTTGCAACGCGACGATGCTGATCGATTTCCTGGACAGCGTCGACAGCGACACCATCTATCTGGTCGGCGACATCATCGACGGCTGGCGGCTCAAGAAGCGCTTCTACTGGCCGGCCGCGCATAATGACGTGCTGTGGCGGATCATGAAGCGGGCCAAGCGCGGTACGCGTGTCGTCTATATCCCCGGCAATCATGACGAGATGTTCCGCCAGTTTACCGGCATGAATTTCGGCGGCGTCGAAATCCGCCGCAAGGCGATCCACGAGACGGCAGACGGGCGCAAGCTGCTGGTGCTGCATGGCGACGAGTTCGACACAATCATGCTGGCCCACCGCTGGCTCGCCTTCGTGGGGGACGCGGCCTACACGACGCTGATGCGCCTGAACGTGGTGGTCAACGCCGTGCGCCGGCGCATGGGCCTGCCCTATTGGTCCTTGAGCAAGATGGCCAAGCACAAGGTCAAGAATGCCGTATCCTTCATCTCCCGCTTCGAGGAAGTGGTGGCGCATGAGGCCGGGTCGCGCGGCGTCGACGGCGTGGTGTGTGGCCATATCCACAATGCCGAGATGCGCGAGATCGAGGGCATCCAATATTATAATGATGGCGACTGGGTGGAGGGCTGCACTGCACTGGTCGAACATGCCAGCGGGGCGATGGAGGTGCTGCACTGGGCCGACGAGATCGCCAAGCGCGGCGAAGTGTCGCCGGCACTGATGGCGGCCTGACGCGGAGACCGGATATGCGGATCGCGATCGTTACCGACGCCTGGACGCCGCAGGTCAACGGCGTGGTCCGCACCTTGCAGATGATCCAGTCCGAACTGGAACATCTGGGGCATGAAGTGAAGGTGATCTCGCCCGATCTCTATGGGTCCATTCCCTGTCCGACCTATCCGGAAATCCGGCTCGCGCTCGTGCGATCGGGCGTGGTCGGGCAGGCGATCGCTGCCTTCCGTCCCGATGCCGTCCATCTGGCGACCGAAGGGCCGCTCTGCTTTGCCGCCCGGCGCTGGTGCCTGCGCGGGAATGTGCCCTTCACCACCGCCTATCACACCCATTTCCCCGATTATGTGTCGCAGCGCACCGGCCTGCCGGCAGCCTGGTTCTGGCGCTATATTCGCTGGTTCCACGGACCCGCGCAGGCGGTGCTGGTATCGACCCGGTCGGTGCGGCAGCAATTGCGCGCCCATGGCGTCGCCAATGTCCGCAAATGGGGCAGGGGGGTGGACCTCAACACCTTTGCCGGTCATGTCGCGCCGTCGGACCTGCTGGCGGACATGCCGCGCCCGATCCAGCTCTATGTCGGCCGGGTCGCAGTCGAGAAGAATCTCGAAGCTTTCCTAGCGAGCGAGCATCCTGGCACGAAGGTGATCGTCGGCGACGGCCCGGCGCGCGCGGCGCTGGAGCGGGTCTATCCCGACGCCCGTTTCCTGGGCGCGCAGTTCGGCGCCGATCTGGCGGCGATCTACGCCGGTGCCGACGTGTTTGTTTTTCCCAGCCGCACCGATACGTTCGGGCTGGTGATGATCGAGGCATTGGCGGCGGGCACGCCGGTTGCGGCCTATCCCGTGACCGGCCCGGTCGATATCGTCACGCCGGAAACCGGCGCCCTGTCCGAACGGCTGGAAGACGCTATCGCTGCGGCGCTGCTGTGCGATCGGGTCGCTTGCGCCAGCTATGGCGGCAGCTTCAGTTGGGAACGCAGCGCGCAGGAATTTCTGGCCGGCCTATGTCCGATTGCACCGACGCTGATGGACAGCGCCGCCTGACGCTTTTCCTTGCCGCAAGCCCCGCGATGCTCTATCCCGGACATGTCGTGGCCGCCCTGCTTGGGCGGCCCTTATCGTTTTTAGAGCCGGAGAAGACCCCGTGTCCCAGCCCCTCATGCCCCATGCGACCGCCAGCTGGCTGGTCGACAATACCGCACTGAGCTTTGACCAGATCGCGGAATTTTGCGGGCTGCACATCCTGGAAGTCCAGGCCATCGCCGATGACACCGCCGGCATCAAATATACCGGCCGCGATCCGGTGCGCGCCCATGAAATCACCATGGACGAAATCCACAAGGGCGAGAGCAATCCCGACTATAAGCTCAAGATGCTCAAGGGCCCCGAGCCGGTCCGCCGTACCAAGGGGCCGCGCTACACTCCGGTCAGCAAGCGCCAGGACAAGCCCGATGGCATCGCCTGGATCCTGCGCAACCATCCCGAGATTTCGGATGGCGCGATCGGCAAGCTGATCGGCACCACCCGCACCACCATCGCCGCGATCCGCGATCGCAGCCACTGGAACATCAGCAACATCACGCCCAAGGATCCGGTGACGCTGGGCCTGTGCTCGCAGCGCGAACTGGATGCGCTGGTCAGCAAGGCGGCGAAGAAGGCCGGCATCGAGATGCCGACCGATTCGCGTCTGGATGGCGATCGCGAGGCGCTGATCGAGGAGCTGCGCCGCGAGCGCGAGGATAATGCGCGCCGCATCGAGCAGGCGCTCAAGAGCGAGTCCGAGCTGATTTCGGGCGCCGCGACGATCCTCGATCCGTTCAGCAGCAACAAGGGCGAGGTCTGAAGACGTAGCGTCATCCGACGCTCTTTCCGACCCGCTGCAATGCAGCATTTCCAAGGGCCGCGCCGGCTTTCCGGCGCGGCCTTTTTGCTACAATCCAGACACAGGTTGACGCTTGCGTAAAGCGCTCGGGCCACTTACACTTCTGTAAATGGAGAGCAGAGAAAAGATCTGGCGCGAGCATTATCAGCACCCTACGCCGTGGGAGCAGACGTTCCCGCCGATGTCGATGGGGGATATGGTAACGCAGAGCGCCACCGCCCACCCGCAGGCCCACATGATCGACTTCATGGGGCGCAAGTTCAGCTATGGCGCGATGATGGACGACATCAGGCGCATCGCCTGTGGTTTGCAGGCCATGGGCGTGAAGAAGGGGGACCGGGTCGGTCTCTACCTGCCCAACACCCCCCATTATGTCGCGGCCTATTATGGCGCGCTGCTGGCCGGCGCGATCGTCGTCAACTTCTCCCCCCTCTACACCGCCGCCGAACTGGAGCATCAGGTCGAGGATAGCGGCACCAAGATCCTGTTCACTTTGTCGGCCAAGGCACTGCTGCCGACCGCGCTCAAGGTGCTGGACAATAGCAGCCTCGAAAAGCTGGTGGTCGGTTCGATTGCCGAGGTGCTGCCGACCGCCAAGAGCATCCTCTTCCGCCTGTTCAAGCGCGGCGAGACGACGCCGCTGCCGCATGATCCGCGCGTCATCCGCTATGACCGGCTGATCGCCAATGCGGGCAAATGCATCGTGGCCGACATCGATCCGGTCAACGACGTCGCGCTGCTGCAATATACCGGCGGCACCACCGGCACGCCCAAGGGCGCGATGCTGACCCACCAGAATCTGACCGCCAATGCGCGCCAGGCGCAGGGGATCGACCCGCATGCGGGCGAGGGCGATGACCGCATCATCGCGGTGCTGCCCTTCTTCCACGTCTTCGCCAATACCTGCACGCTGAACCGGACCGTGATGAATGGTGGCGAGATGGTGATGCTGCCCCGGTTCGAGGCGGTGCAGGTGCTTTCGGCGGTGCAGCGGACCAAGGCGACGTCGCTGCCCGGCGTGCCGACCATGTATCAGGCGCTGCTCGATCATCCGGCCCTGCCTAACATCGATTTCTCGTCGCTGCGCACCTGCATTTCGGGCGGCGCACCGCTGCCGATGGAGGTGAAGCAGAAGTTCGAGGCGGTGACCGGCGCGCGTCTGATCGAGGGCTATGGCCTCACCGAAACCAGCCCGATCGTCTGCGCCAATCCCTATGAAGGGCTGAACAAGACCGGCACCGTCGGTCAGCCCGTTCCTGGCACCCGCGTCAAGATCGTCAGCCGCGAGGATCCGACCCAGCCCCCGCCCGAGGGCGAGCCGGGCGAACTGATGTTCGCCGGTCCGCAGATCATGAAGGGCTATTGGAACCGGCCGGACGCGGACGCACAGGTGTTCGTGGGCGAGTTCCTGCGCACCGGCGACGTCGGCGAGGTCGATGATGACGGCTATGTGCGGATCGTCGATCGCCTCAAGGACATGATCGCCGTCGGCGGCTTCAAGGTCTTCCCGAGCCAGGTGGAATCGGTCCTCTATCATCATGAATCGGTGAAGGAGGCGCTGGTGATCGGCGTGCCCGATCGCTATCGCGGCGAGCAGCCCAAGGCGTTCGTGACCCTGAACGAAGGCGCAACCATCGACGGGCCGGGCCTCAAGGACTGGCTCAACCCGCAACTGGGCAAGCATGAGCGGGTCTGCGAGGTCGAGGTCAGGTTGAACCTGCCCAAGACGCTGGTCGGCAAGCTGTCGCGCAAGGAACTGGTCGCCGAAGAACGCGCCAAGGCCGAACAGGCGATGGTCCAGAATGCGGCGCAGACTGGAACCGCGGCCTGATTGCTCCTATCTAGCGCGCCAAAGCTGGATAAGGATTATCGATATATGGCGCAGGAAATCGCAACGCTGGCTGGTGGCTGCTTCTGGTGTACCGAAGCAGTCTACCAGACGCTCAAGGGCGTGGAATCGGTCCAGAGCGGCTATATCGGCGGCACTAAGGTCGATCCGACCTATGAGGAGGTCTGCACTGGCAATACCGGCCATGCCGAAGCGATCCGCATCGCCTTTGACCCGGCCGTCATCAGCTATGCCGATCTGCTCGACATCTTCTTCGCCACCCACAATCCGACGACGCTGAACCGCCAGGGCAACGACATCGGGACGCAGTATCGTTCGGCGATCTTCCCCCATTCGGCCGAGCAGCAGGCCGAGGCCCTGGCCGGCATCGCGCGGGCGCAGGTGGACCAGGTCGATCCGGTCGTGACCGCGATCGAGGCGGACGCCCCCTGGTATCCGGCCGAGGATTATCACCAGAAATATTGGGAGCGGGTCGGCGACCAGAATCCTTATTGCATGGCGGTGATCCCGCCCAAGCTGGCCAGGCTGCGCAAGGGCTTTGCCGCACGTATCGAGGAATAATCCTTGGCTTGACCGATTTCCCGACGGCTCGTCCCGTTTCGCCGCGTTCTTAGCCTATGGTTAATGTCGACCATGGCAGATGCGACGCAACGGACGAGTCGGGGGACTTTGAGAATGACCAGGACGATCATGCTGCTGCTGGCACCGGCGATGTTGCTGATGCTGCCGGGCTGTATTGCCAAGACTGCGGTGGATGTTGTGACCCTGCCGGTGCGTGCAGGTGCGCAGGCGGCGGACTGGGCGACCACCAGCCAGGATGAGGCCGACCGCAATTATGGCCGCAAGATGCGCAAGCAGGAGGCCGAGGAAGGCAAGGCGCGCAAGAAGGCCGACGAACAGCGCCGCCGCGAATGCCGCAAGGCCGGTTACGACAATTGCGGCTGAGCCCCGAAATCCGTCAGATCGACCGGTCAGGCCGCAGCGCGGCGTAACCGGTCGTTGATGGCGGTGCCGATCCCCTCGTCGGGGATGGGCGCGACCGCGATCCGCGCCTGCGTGCTGGCATCGGCGACATGCAGCGCCGCGAACAGATTGGCCGCCGCCTCGCGCAGGTCTGCGTCGACGCTCAGGTTCAGATGGCAGGGCATCAGCCCGAAGCCGATCAGATAGTCATCCTTCTCCGCCCGCAGCGCGTTGAGCCGCACCGGTTTTGACGGCGCATAATGGCTTTCGAGCTGGCCGGGCGCCTCGATCTTCGCATTGTCCTTGCCAGTGATCACCGGCAGGCCACTTGCCTCCTCCAGCATCGCGGCCGTAACCGGACCGGGACGCAGAAGGCGGATGCGGTCCGCTTCCGGTGCGGCGATGGTCGATTCCAGCCCCTCGCTGGTCGGGCCTTCGTCCAGGATCATGCGGATCTTGCCGTTGAGGCTGGCCAGCACATGCTCGGCCCGGCTGGGGCTGATCGATCCGCTGCGATTGGCCGATGGCGCGGCGAGCGGCCGGCCGCTCTCTCGGATCAGCGCGCGCATCGCCGGATGGGCCGGCAGGCGCAGCGCCACGGTCGGCAGGCCAGCCATCACCAGCGGCGACAGGCCGCTATCGGCCCGCACCGGCAGCACCATGGTCAGCGCGCCCGGCCAGAAGCGGGCGGCAAGCTGCTCTGCCTGGGGCGAGAAATCGGCCAGCCGCCGCGCCATCTCCATATCGGCGACATGGACGATCAGCGGGTTGAAGCTGGGCCGCCCCTTGGCGCTGTAGATACCCGCGACCGCCTGGGAATCGGTGGCATCGGCCGCCAGGCCATAGACGGTTTCGGTGGGAACGGCGACAGGTTCGCCGGCACGGATCAGCAAGGCGGCCTCGCGAAGCGCTTCCGCGCCATAGCGGCAGACCCTGGTGGAAAAGGCTGGATTTGGGATAGTCACGACCCCCGCGATATAGACCCCGGAACGCCGCAGTAAAAGGCCATTGCGACAGTGACATGACATTGTTGGCAAAGCTTGCCGCAACGGCGCGGCCCGGCTAATCCCGCGCCATGAACGACGCCCTGCTGACCCGTATCGCCGAAGCGCTGGAACGGCTCGCGCCGCCGCCGGCTTCCTCTGCCAACCTTGCGGCTGCTCCTGCCTATGTGTGGGACGGGGTGGCGATCCGCGCGGTGGATGCGTTCGACCCGGTGGATTATGATCTGCTGACCGGCATCGATGCGCAGAAGAGCGCGCTGCTGGACAATAGCCGCCGCCATGCTGCCGGCCATGCCGCGCATGACGTGCTGCTGTGGGGCGCGCGCGGCACCGGCAAGTCGGCGACCGTGGCTTCGGTGGTCGGCAAGCTGCAGGCGGAAGGGCAGGACATCGCCTTGCTGCAATGCGCGATCGACGAACTGGCCAGCCTGCCGGCGCTCTTCATCCTGCTGCGCAGCACGACCCGGCCTTTCATTCTCTTCCTTGACGATCTGGGCTTTGACGAGGGCGTGGGCGATGCCCGTGCGCTGCGCTCGCTGCTTCAGGGCGGCACCGCCGCGCGTCCGGCCAATGTCCGCCTTTATGTGACGTCCAACCGCCGCCATATCGTGCCGCGCAACCTGTCGGAACAGGATGATCCGATCAATCCGCGCGATGTGGTCGATGACAAGATGGCGCTTTCGGACCGGTTCGGCCTCAGCCTCGGCTTCCATGCGCTCGACCAGGACGCCTATGTCGCCATTGTCGAGGGCTATGCCCAGGCGCTGGGCCTCAGCGTCGAGCCGCTCGACGCGATCCAGTGGGCGACGCAGCGGGGCAGCCGCTCGGGCCGCGTTGCCTGGCAATATGTGGTCGAACTCGCCGGCCGTCACGGCCTTTCGGTCTGATCCCCTCTCGGTCTGATTCTCAGTCGCTGTCCTTTTCGGCAAGGCTCAGAAACTCCGCGACCAGCCGGTCCAGTTCCTTGCGGCAACGCGGCGGATCGACGGCGGTGTCGCACAGCGGCGCGGCATCGGCCATCGTCTTGATGACACGGGCCAGGCTCAGCGTGTCGCTGTGACGCTGGCGATGGGCGAGAGCGGCGAAGGTGTTGAAATACATTTCCGCCAGCCGGCGGTCATGCTCCAGGTCATAGCCCTGTCGTCGGTCCGGCTGGCCCAGCGCTTCCATGCGCAAGTGATGAAGGGATCGCCGCGCGCTGTCCGCCCGCAACTGATATAGCTCCGCCGGTTCGATTGGTTTCATCTTGGACGCCTGTCGCATCGCGTATCAGCGCGCGAACGGGGCAATATATCCCGGCTGTTGCCCGGCCGAAATTAAGCGTCTGGTCTTGCGAACAAGTTTTTTCGACGCATCGGCCGGGCGCGCCATGATTATTGTGCGCGGGTCACCCGCCAGACGACACCGCCGACATCGTCCGCTACCAGCAGCGCACCCTTGGCATCCACGGTCACGTCGACCGGGCGGCCATGGGCCGCGCCCTGCGCATCCAGGAAGCCGGTCAGCACATCCGTCGGCTTGGCCTTGCCGACTTCGCCATTGTCCTGGAACGGGATGAACACGACCTTATAGCCGGCGGCCGGCTTGCGGTTCCAGCTGCCATGCAGGCCGACAAAGGCGCCATTGCCATAGGCGGCGCCAAGCTGCGCATCCTTGGAGAAGCTCAGGCCCAGCGGCGCGACATGGTTGCCCAGCGCATAGTCGGGGCGCTTGGTATATTCGCGGATTTCCGGCCGCTGCGGCTGGACCCGGCGATCCTCATAGCCGCCCCAGTAATTCCACGGCCAGCCATAGAAGGCACCGAATTCGACGCGGGTCAGATAGTCGGGAACCAGATCGCCGCCCAGCATGTCGCGCTCATTGACCACGCCCCACAGCACGCCGCTCCTGGGTTCGAACGCCAGGCCGACCGGATTGCGCAGGCCCGACGCATAGATGCGATAGTCGCCGGTCTTGGGATTGACCTCCAGCACGGCGGCGCGGTTGGCTTCGCTTTCCAGGCCATTCTCGCCGATATTGCTGTTCGATCCGACACCGACATAGAGCAGCCCGTTGGGGCCGACGGTCAGGCTGCGGGTCCAATGCATGTTCGGCGCCTGGGCGGGCAGGTTCAGGATCTTGCGGCCCTTGTCGCTGATCTTGGTCTCGCCTTCTTTATAGGGGAAAGCCATCAGCGCATTGGTGTTGGCGACATAGAGTGTGTCGCCGATCAGGGCCATGCCATAGGGCGAATAGAGGCCGCTCAGGAACACCGTCTTGGTGTCTGCCTTGCCGTCGCCGTCGGTGTCCCGCAGCAGGCTGATGCGGTCGGGCGAGGGGACGCCGGCGCCGGCCTTGTTCATCAGGAAATTCATCACCCGGCTGACGATGCCGGTCTGCGGGCGGGGCTGGCTGTTGGTTTCCGCCGTCAGGATGTCGCCATTGGGCAGGCGCAGCAGCGATCGCGGATGGGTCAGCCCCTCGGCGAAGCGCTCGACCACCAGTCCCTTGGCGGCGACAGGCTTTTCCCCGGCCTTCCACGGCTTTACTTCGGCGATGTTGACGGTCGGGAAAAACTCGTTGCGCGGCGTGGTGAAGCGCGGCTCTGCTCCGACATCGGCGCCCGCCGGCAACTGGGCGGTATCGCCCTGCGCGAAATAGAGGAAAGCGCCGCCGGCAATGACCAGCGCGATGAGGGGGATGGCGATGAAATGCTTCTTCATGTCGCCACATCTATGCGGCGATGCGGCGCCGGGCAAGGCGCTCCGTTACCCGCGTGTTACTTAAGTCTTTCGTTCGCGCAGCCACAGCAGCAGGGCAATCAGGATGCCGGCTCCGGTGCCGACCAGCAGGCCGATGCTGGGCTGGCCCAGCAGGCCGCCGCCGATCGCCCCGGCCATGATCAGCAATGCGATGATGGCGCCCGCGCCGGTCGGATTCTTCGCCTTGTTCATGGCCTATCATTGCCATGGCCCGTCGCCTATGGCCAGATGCTTGTCGCGCCGTCCTTCCCGTCCCGGATTGGAACGGCGGGCGTCCCGAAATGGCGCGTTTGTCCCGACCTGGGACTTGCCTAACCGGTCGTTCACCTTCGTCTCCGGCCCGCTGCGCCAAAGCATCAAACTGGCATGGAGGTTGATTGGGGGTAACGAAAGGGCGCGCAATAATCGGGGGTCGCATGAACATGCCGTATCTTTCGGATCGAAAGAGCTATGAGGATGCGACGGAACTGATCGCGACCTTTGGGGCCAATGCCGGCTATGAGGCCGCGGCGCGGGCCGATCGCAGCCGTGATCTCGGCAACCACATCCATTTCTGCCACTGGCGACAGATCGAGCGGCTGATCGTGCTGCTGGCCCATGACCAGCCGCTCGGCACGATCCACTGATCGCCTGAACGCAAAAAGGCCGGAGCGTGACAAACGCTCCGGCCTTTTTGCTGTCTGCTTGCAGGCGATTTAGAGCCGCAGGCCGGCCGTTTCCGGCAGGCCGGCCAGGATGTTGAGATTCTGCACGGCGGCGCCCGCAGCGCCCTTGCCCAGATTGTCGAGCGTGGCGACCAGGCGGGCCTGGCCGCTCTGCGCATTGCCGAACACCGACAGCGACAGGCGGTCGGTCGCGCCGACATGCTCGACCTCGATCTGTGCCATGGCTTCGCTGTCGGCCAGCGGCGTCACGCTGACGATCGGCGACCCTTCATAAGCGGCGGCCAGCGCGGCGTGGATGTCCGCCGGGGCTGGCGTGCCGGGCATGGCGCGCAGTTGCAGCGGCACTTCCACCAGCATGCCACGATAGGCGTTGGCGACGGCCGGCGCGAACAGCGGCGGATGAGCCAGGCCCGAATAGCGGGTCATTTCCGGCACATGCTTGTGCGCCAGGCTCAGGCCATAGGCGCGGAAGGCGGTCGGCGCACCGTCAGTGCCCTCATATTCGGCGATCATCGCCTTGCCGCCGCCCGAATAGCCCGATGCACCCGACACCGTCACCGGCCAGTCCGCCGGCAGCAGGCCGGCCAGCACCAGCGGACGGACCAGACCCAGGAAGCCGGTCGGCCAGCAGCCGGGATTGGCAACGAAGCGGCTGTTGGCCAGTCGTTCGCGATGGCCCGGCTCCAGTTCGGGGAAGCCATAGGTCCAGCCGTCGGCGACGCGGTGCGCGGTTGATGCGTCGATCACGCGGGTGCGGTCATTGTCGATCATCGACACGGATTCGCGCGCGGCATCGTCGGGCAGGCACAGGATCACGATGTCGGCCGCGTTCAGCGCGTCGCGCCGGGCCGCCATGTTGCGGCGATCCTTCTCGTCGACCGTGATCAGCGACAGTTCGGACCGGTCGGCCAGCCGATCGGCAATCTCGATGCCGGTGGTGCCATGGCCGCCGTCGATGAAGATCTTCGTGGTCACAGGGCAATCCTCCGCCGGGCGATGATCGGCTGTTCGTGGTCGGGCGCCAGCCGGGCGACGACATCGGCCAGCGGTTCGACCACCACGGCCATCCAATGGGCGTTGGCATGCAGCATATGGGTGGCGTCGGTCATGATTCCGACATGGCCGGGGAAGAAAATCAGATCGCCGCGCTGCAACGGCGCGCTCGCCTCGATCGGCGCGCCAATGCCTTCGCATTGCAGGTCGGTGTCGCGCGGCACGGCGATGCCGCATTCACCCAGCGCGACCTGCACCAGGCCCGAACAGTCGATGCCGCGATGGCCACGGCCGCCCCAGACATAGGGCTGGCCCAGATAGCGCTGCGCCACCGCGACCCAGTCGCTTTCCGGCGAGTCGAGCGGGGCGGCATGGCGGCCATGGATGAAGCCGTCGCCGGTCGCGAGGAAGCTGTCCTCGGTCTCGCCGCCGAAGCGGGCGCCCAGCGGCCAGTGATCGGCGATCGGCGCCTTGATGTCGGCGCGGCTGAACAGCGGCGCGCTCTGGTTGACGATGCGGTGGCTGACCGCTTCCTTCACGTCCAGCGCGTCGCGGCGGATATAGCCGACATAGCCGTCATGCCCGCAAAAGCCCCAGGCCCAGTCGGTCGTGACGTCGAGCGCATGGAAGCTTTCGCCACGCAGCAATTCGCTGACCGCCTCGGCATTGTGCGAAGGCTGGGACAGGATCGGCGCGCCGGGCGCCACGCAGGTCAGTTCGACCGCGCGCGCATAATGGGCGGAAAAGAGCACGCCGGCGAGCGAGATATCCGCAAGGTCGCCACGCGCCGCATGCACGCGGTGGTCGAGCGCGACGGATCTGCCGTCCAGCTTGAACCGGGTTCTTTCAGGCGGTGCGTTCCGCTTGGTGTTGATCTGGCCTGTCATCGCGCGCGGTTCCTGCGATGAAATGGTGAAAGGCGTCAAGGAATTCCGCGCCCTTCGACGTGCGGGTGATGAAAATATTGCGTCGATCGGCCGCATCCCGCTCTCGTCGGAGATAGCCGAGCGCCGAAAGCTTGTTCAGTGCGCGGGTAATGACCGGCTTGGACACATGGAGCTGTTCGGCAAGACCACGGACCGTATGCGGCCCATCGCCGATATAGACGGTCAGCATCAGGGCCATCTGGCGGTTGGTGAGGTCGGGCTTCCCCGACCGCACATAATCCACCAGGGTCCGCATCCACTGGCTGAGCGGCTGTATGCCGGGACGGTCGATCTGGGCGGCCTGTTGCGGGGAAGCGAGCGCGTTCATGCCCCCCTAACGCATGATAGCCAATCCGGTTGCGTAACGGATCGCAGGATATTGCAGTTTGGCTATCGCGCGCCGTCATAGCGTTGCTGGAGCAGGCGGAAGACCGCGCGCAGGCCGAGCGCCTCGCCGCCCTTGGGCCGGCCAGGACGCGCCGCCGGTCGCCAGGCGAAGGTGTCGAGATGGATCCAGGCCGTGCCTTCTGGCACGAAGCGTTGCAGGAACAGGGCCGCGGTCACCGCGCCGGCAAAGCCGCCTTCGCCGGCATTGTTCATGTCGGCAATGTCGGACTTCAGCATGTCATAATAGCCGTCCCACAGCGGCAGGCGCCAGGTCGGGTCGTCGACCGCCGTGCCGGCCGCCGCGATGTCGGTCGCCAGCGCCTCGTCATTGGTGAACAGCGCCGGCAGGTCCGGGCCAACGGCGACGCGCGCCGCGCCGGTCAGGGTGGCGAAGTCCACGATCAGCTCGGGCTTTTCCTCGCCCGCGCGGGTCAGCGCGTCGCCCAGCACCAGCCGCCCTTCGGCGTCGGTATTGCCGATCTCCACGGTCAGCCCCTGCCGGCTGCGCAATATGTCGCCGGGGCGGAAGGCATTGCCGCTGATGGCATTTTCGGCGGTCGGCACCAGCAGGTGCAGCCGCACGGGCAGGCGCGCCCCGATGATCAGCCGGGCCAGCGCAATCGCATGGGCCGCGCCGCCCATATCCTTCTTCATCAGGCGCATGCCCGATGATGGCTTGATGTCGAGGCCGCCGCTGTCGAAGCAGATGCCCTTGCCGACCACGGCGATGCGCGGCGCGGCGGGGTCGCCCCAGCTCATTTCGATGAGGCGCGGGGCAAAGCTCTTGTCCGCCGCCTTGCCGACGGCGTGGATCATCGGGAAACCCTGCTCCAGCGCGTCGCCGCGCGTCACCTGCACCTCGCCGCCATGGGCTTGCGCCAGCTGGCGCACGGCATCTTCCAGATCCTGCGGCCCCATGTCGGCGGCCGGCGTGTTCACCAGGTCGCGGACCAGCGCCACCGCCTCGGCCTGCTGCACGATCGCCTCGATCCGGGCGACGTCGCCGGTCAGCAGCACGCGCGGGCCTACGGCGCCCTCATCCTTGCGATAGCGTTCGAACCGATATTGCGCCGTCAGCCAGCCCAGCGCCGCCGCGCCAGTGTTGCCCTCGGCCAGGCGATAGCTGCCCTCGGGCAGGCTTTCGGCCAATCTGGCCAGGCACCAACTGCCGAGCGCGTCGCGCTTCGCCACCCCGGCTACGACCGACCAGTCGCTCTGTCCCTCGCCGGGGATGATCGCATGCTCGTTCGGCTTGGCGTGGAATTTCTGGGCGCTGATGAGGGCGCGGACCCGCTCGGGCTGGGCGGTGAACCAGGCATCCAGTTCGGCCGCTTCGATCAACTGGATGGAACGGGCGGGCTGGCCATTATCGGCTTTGAGCAGGTCGGCAAATTCGGTCATGCACAGGGATGTAGGAGAAAGCGCCCCACATGGGAACGGGCCATTTTTGCATCTTCTTTCGTCCCGGTGGAAACCCGGCCGGCCGTCAGGGCATTTGCCTATTGTGGCCCGAGTGCCTAGGTTCCAGGTCATAATAAACGGCAAGGAGAGTAGCCATGATCCGTTCCGACAATAGCGGCCTGCAGGCGCTGCGCGCCCGCGCCTATGCGCTGGCCGAAAGCGGCCAGTTCGCCAACGCTCATGCGGTCGAGCAGGCGCTGGTGGCTGAAGGCTGGCCCAACATCCATCGCGCGCTCGCCGGCGACTATGCGCGCAAGGCGATCAGCGAACGCTGCCTGACGGCCAAGCCGCACTGATGCGGGCAGGGTGGGAGCACGGGACGACGGGGCTGCTGCTCGCAGCCCTGTTGCTGTCCGGGTGCTCAAAATCGACTGAGGATGACACGCCCGGCGGCAACATGCCCGCCAATGCGACGATGCGCGCCTTTGTCGACCGCATGGCCGGCACCATGCGACCCGCTGCCCCACCCGCCAAACCATTCGAGCAGGCGGACAAGACCGAGCTGCTGGAATTTCTCTACGCCTATCCGGCGCAGGCGGCGGCGATCCCGACGCTGGTCGATCGCTTCGCCAGGGCCATGGCCGAGAACAAGGCCGATGCGCTCAAGATGGCGACGCAGGATCGGGACTCGGCGAAGAAGGCCGGCTTCCCCTTCCACACCCACAGCCGCGAGACGCGCTGGAGCGTGATGGCCGATACGCCGCGCTTCCTGGCGCTCGAATCCTCCAATTACATGTATACCGGTGGCGCCCATGGCATGACCGGCTATGAAGCGCTGCTATGGGACAAGGAGCGGCGGCGCGAGATCGATTTCGGCGCGCTGCTGACCTCCGAAGCGGCCTTTGCAGCGGCGATTCATGACAGTTTCTGCAAGGCGCTCGATCGGGCGCGGGCGGAAAAGCGCGGTGCGCCGGTGGTGCCGGGCGACGATGATTTCACCAAATGCATCGATCCGATGAAGCAGGTGCTGGCGCCGATATCGCGCGACGGCAAGTTGATCGATGGCATCCAGGTGACGATCGGCCCCTATGGCGCCGGCCCCTATGCCGAGGGCAGCTATGACATCAAGCTGCCGATCGACGCCGCGATCTACAAGGTGATCAAGACCGAATATCAGGACGCCGTCGTCAGGCCCTGAGAATAGCCGCCATTGCGAGGCGCGAAGCGCCGCGGCAATCCATGGATTGCGTCGCTGCGCTCGCAATGACGATCCTGTTCAGGCCGGCACGCCATACAGGTCGTGATTGTCGGCATCCTCGATCAGCACGTCGAACATGTCGCCCGCCTTGCGGCCTTCGCCGACGTCCCGCAGGAAGACATTGCCGTCGATTTCCGGCGCGTCGGCCTGGCTGCGCGCGGTCGCGCCGATGCTGCCATCTTCCTCGTCCGGCTCGCCGACCTCGTCGATGATCACCGGCATGACCCGGCCGACCTTGGCTTGCAGCTTGGCGGCGCTGATCGCGGCGGTCTTTTCCATGATCCGCTGATAGCGTTCTTCCTTGACCTCTTCGGGCACCGCGCCGGGCAGGTCATTGGCGGCTGCGCCCTCGACCGGCTCGAAGCGGAAGGCGCCGACGCGGTCGAGCTGCGCCTCGTCCAGCCAGTCGAGCAGATACTGGAAGTCCGCCTCGGTCTCGCCGGGGAAGCCGACGACGAAGCTGGAGCGGATCGCGATGTCGGGGCAGATGTCACGCCACTTGCGGATGCGATCCAGCACCTTGGCTTCATTGGCCGGGCGCTTCATCGCCTTGAGCACGCTCGGCGAAGCATGCTGGAAGGGAATGTCGAGATAGGGCGTCAGCAGCCCCTCGGCCATCAGCGGGATGACATGGTCGACATGGGGATAGGGATAGACATAGTGGAGGCGGACCCAGGGCGCGACGCCGTCCGCCGTGCGCAGCTGGCCCAGTTCGCGCGCCATGTCGGTCATATGGGCGCGGACCTCGCGGCCCTTCCACATGCGCGGCTCGTGGCGGGTGTCGACGCCATAGGCCGAGGTATCCTGGCTGATGACCAGCAATTCCTTGGTGCCGGCCGCGACCAGCTTTTCCGCCTCGCGCAGCACCGCGTCGATCCGGCGCGACACCAGGTCGCCGCGGATCGAGGGGATGATGCAGAAGGAGCAGCGATGGTTGCAGCCCTCTGAAATCTTCAGATAGCTGTAATGGCGCGGGGTGAGCTTCAGCCCGCCTTCGGGCACCAGGTCGACAAAGGCGTTGGGGATGGGCGGCGATGCGTCATGCACCGCATTGACCACCTGCTCATATTGATGCGCGCCGGTGACGGCCAGGACCTGCGGGAATTTCGCGCGGATCACGTCCGCCTCGTCGCCCATGCAGCCGGTGACGATGACTCGGCCATTTTCAGCCATGGCCTCGCCGATCGCTTCGAGCGATTCTTCCTTGGCGGAATCGAGGAAGCCGCAGGTGTTGACCAGCACGACGTCGGCGCCGGCATAGTCGGCGGACATCTGATAGCCGTCGGAACGCAGCTTGGTCAGGATACGTTCGGAGTCGACCAGGTTCTTCGGACAGCCGAGCGAAACCATGCCGATCTTCGGCGCGTCTGGGATTTTGGTTGCCATGATCGGCGCGCACATAGGGATTTTTGCGCCAAATGTCACGGGGTAGCCGAAAAGACAAAGGGCGCGCCCAAATGGACACGCCCTTCGCCATGGCTAAGGGCCTGATCCCTTACATCTTGTAGGTCAGGCGCAGATAACCGAACTGGCCCGGCACATCATAGGTGGTGGGATCGAAATTGGCGCTGTCGCAGGTGAAGCAGGCCGGCGGATCCTGATCGAACAGATTGTTGACGCCGAAGGTCAGCCGAGTGCGATGGTCCATCCAGGCCGGCGAGATATAGAGCTGGATGTCGCCATAGAAGGTGCGGCCAAGCGAATGCTCGCCGTCGCGTTCATCGACGCCGCTGATGTAGCGCCCGGTGAAGGAGGCGCCATAGCCCGGCGTCGACCAGTCGAGTGTCGCATTGGCCTTGAACTTGGGATAGGCCTGATCCGGGCTGCCCCGTTCGGTGCCGGCATATTTCTGGGTCGGCGCATTCAGGTCGGCGGGCGGCTCGACATTATATTTGAACAGCCAGGCCGCGTTGACGTTCAGGCCGATCGTGCCGTTCGAAATCACCGGCGAGCGATAGTTGAACGATGCGTCGATGCCGTCGGTCTTGATGGCGTTCAGGTTCTGCAGCACGCCGTTGATGCCCGCGACGCTGCCGCTGCCGGTGCGGCTGATGGCGGCGCAGCTCACCGGATCGGCCTCATAGGCGCAACGCGACAGGGTCAGCGAGGCCGGGACCGAGTCGATCGCGTTCTTGAGGCTGATATTATAGTAATTGACCTCCAGCGTCAGGGTGGTGGCATAATTGCCGCGCGCCCAGGACGGGCTGTAGACGCCGCCGAGCGTCCAGGTCTTGGCCGTTTCCGGCTTCAGCGCGGTCGACCCTTGCGAGAAGATGCCGAGCTGGCCGCCGGTCGGTTCGGCATAGCTGCCATCGGCCGGCACGCCATTGGCGATGCAGTTGGCGCGGACAGTGGCATTGGTCTGGAACGCGCCGCCCGCCGCGCTGGTACAGGGATCGTCGATCGTTGCGTCGGTGCGCGAACGACCGGCATAGAGTTCGCCGATGCTCGGCGCGCGCAGGCTTTCGGCATAGCCGCCGCGGAACAGCAGATCCTTGACCGGCTTCCACAGGCCCGACGCGGTGAAGGTCGTGTTGCTGCCAAAGCTGCTATAGTTGGAATGGCGGACCGCGCCGTCCAGTTCCAGCTTCTGGAAGAAGGGCACGTCGGCGAGGATCGGGATGCGGATTTCGCCATAGACTTCATCGACATTGAAGCTGCCCGCGGCCGGGCTGGTCGGCACGTCGGCGCCCAGACCCGCCGTGATGATCGGATCGGGGGTGTAGCTCGCCCGCTGGTTACGATGTTCATAGCCGACCGCGAAGGCGACCGCACCGCCGGGCAGGTTGAACAATTCGCCCGACAGGTTGGCGGTGGCGTCCCACAATTCCTGGGTGCTGCGGTCATGTTCGTCGAATGTCACATAATCCAGCATGGCCTGGGTGATTGATCCCGCGCCGCCGAAGATGTTGAACGGCACGCACTCGCCGGTGCAGTTGCCGACCGGACCCAGCGCCTGGGCCAGCTTGGATGCGTTCAGGTTGCCGGTGAAGGTCTGGTGCGCATTGTTGCTGCCATAGATGCCGTTGACGTCCCAATACCAGGTGCGCGAACCGACATCGAACGACCCGTCCAGAGTGGCGGCCATGGTCATGGTGTCGACGCTCTGGGTGAAGGTGCGCGGCCCGCCTTCGATGAAGCGCCGGCGCACCGTGGAATAATTGGCCGGCGACCCGTCGGCCCCGGACGAGAGGGTCACGCCGAACGGGTTATAGGGGTTGCTGGCATCGATCGTGATGGTGTCGAGTAGATTGCCGTTGCCGGCATCCGGGCCGATGAACAGCGGCAGCGGCGCGGCTATCGTGGTCGATCCGCGATGCTGATAGACCATGCGCGTGCGCAGGTTGATATTGTCGCTCAGTTCCGCCTTCAGGTTGATGAAGCCGCCATAGCGCTCCGACGGGGTGAGCAGATAATTATAGGGCTGGAAGTTGAAGGAGTCAGTTGCCGAACTATAGTTGCGATAGTCCGACAGCACAGGCGCACGGCCGATGACCGGGTTGCTGAGCGTCAGGCTCTGGCCCAGTACGTCATAGCGGCCATTGGGCGTCGCGCTGGAACAGCCGCCAGCGGCGCAGCTGGTGGCGCCCGGCGTCGGCCATTGGGAGATCGAACGGGCTGACGTGCCGACGCTGCCCTGGTTCACATAATTGGCGCCGAACACGATCGAGACGCGCTCGCTCTGGACGCCATAGCTGGCATTGATGTCCCAGGTGTCGCCATCGCCCTGTTCATAGGTGCCGAACTGGGCGGACAGGTCGAGCCCCTTCTGCGACTGTTTGGTGATGATGTTGACGACGCCGGCGATTGCGTCCGACCCATAAAGCGGGGAGGCGCCCGATTGCAGCACCTCGACCCGTTCGATCATGTTGGCGGGGATCGAATTGAGGTCGACCGAGGCGGGAATGCCGCCAGCCGCCGACCCGTTCACATAGCGCATGCCATCGACCAGGATCAGCGTGCGCTTGGCGCCCAGATAGCGCAGGTCGACTTCGGCCGAGCCGGAGCTGACGCCGGTGCCGTCGGGCGGGCCGCCGATATTGCCGGCATTGTTGACCTTGGTGTTGAGGCCGCCGGCGGCGCTGGGAATGCGCTGCAGCACGTCGGCGATCGAGGAAAGGCCGGTCCGCGCGATCGCTTCCTGATCGACCGTGACGATCGGCTTGTCCTGGTCCAGCGGATTCTGGCGGATGCGCGATCCGGTAACGATGATGGCCCCGGCATCATCGGCCTGCGGCGCGGCGGATTGGGCGAAAGACGGTGCGTTGTAGATGAAGGCGGACAGCAGGACGCCGGTTTTCAGGAAATTTTTCAAGCGCATATTTCACCCCTCAAAAATCAGACCTGAGGGGGAGTGTTGCCATTCTATGACAGCAAGGCAATTGGCCTCATGCTGCGCTGCACCGTGGGTAGCACGAATTTTGCCATATGTTGCTGTGGCGCAACAAACATGTTCAGTCTGTCGCTGGTTTGAACCTATTGATCGTCGACGCGGGGCGTGGCGCCGGTTTCTTCCACGATCTCGATGATGCAGTCGCCGGCCTGGAGCGCTCGCGCGCCTTCTTCCCAGAAGCCGATCGGATGGTCGCCGCGATAGATGCGCACGCCCAGGCCCGTGCCGATGGCCGAAAGCGGCTGGCCGATTTCCTGCGGCAGGACCGGCCGTTCGTGCAGCTTCACCCGGCCGCCCGAGGCGGCGAGATCGGCCATATAATCGGCGATATGCTTGCCGCTGGTGCTGCCCGCCAGCAGCAGCCCGGCAAAGCTGACCGGGTTGATGACCGTGGTGGCGCCGGCCTGGCGCGCGGGCACTTCATTATCCTCGTTCCGCACGACGATGCTGATCGGCAGGCGCGGGGCTAGATGGCGCGCGGTCAGCGTGATCAGGATCGACGTGTCGTCGCGTCCTACCGACACGATCATCGTGCGGGCGCGGTGGATGGCCACATCCTTCAGCGTCTTGTCGCGCGTGCTGTCGCCGCACAGCACGTTGCAGCCCAGCGCTTCGGCATGGTCCAGCGCCTTCTCGCTGCCGTCGATCACCACGATCTCGCGCGGGTCGGTGCCGCGCGCCAGCAGTTCGTTCACCGCCTCCTGGCCGCTGGTGCCGAAACCGGTGACGACGATATGATTGTGCAGATCGGCCTGAATGCGTGCCATGCGCCACCTGTAGAGGATGTTGCGGAAAAAGAGATTATAGGCGGTGCCCAGGAAAATGATCCAGACGAACAGCCGGATCGGCGTGACGAAGATGGATTCGAACAGGCGCGCTTCGGGCGAGACCGGCACGATATCGCCATAGCCGACCGTGGTGACGGTGACCGTGGTGAAATAGAGCACGTCGATGAAGCTGATCTGGTCGTCATAATTGTCCTTGAGACCATCGCGCCCGAACCAGTGGAGCGCCAGCACGATCGCGATGAGGCCAAAGACCAGCACCACCCGCCAGGCGAGGTCCGCCCACACCGGCAGCGCCGATCGCCGCCGCAGAAAGCCGGCCATGGACGATGCCGATGGTGGCGGCGCGATCTTCATGGGGTGGGCAGCTGGGTCATGGGATTGATCGGCACCCGGTCCTTGCGCAGCTCGAAATGCAGTTTGGGCTTGCTGGCATAGCCTGTGTCACCGCTCAGGCCAATCACCTGCCCCTTCGTCACCTTCTGCCCGCGCACCACGTCGATCCGGTTGGCATGGCCATAGGCGCTGACCCAGCCGCTGCCATGGGTGATGAGGATGAGGCCGCCGAACACCGCGATGCTGTCGCCGGCATAGGCGACGACGCCGTCCGCCGCTGCCCGGATCGGCGTGCCGATCGGCGCGGCAATGTCGATGCCGTTATTCTTGGCACCGCTTTCGCCGGGGCCGAAGCGGGAAAGGATATTGCCCTTGAGCGGCCAGGCGAATGGACCGGAAAAGCCGCCAGGCTGGGCGATCGGCACATTGGAGGGCAGGGGGCGGGGCTGGGCCTTGGCCACCGCGCGCGGCTTCTCCTCGGCAACGGCCGGCTGGCCGCCGGTCAGCACATCGTCGATATCGATGCGGAAGGCGGCGGCGCGCTGCTCCAGGCTGGATGCGGCCGGCCGCACCGGCTGCGCCGCCACCGGCGCGGCCGGCATCCCGCCACCGGGCAGCAGCAACCGCTGGCCGCGCCGCAGCACATAGGGTTCGGTCAGGCCATTGATGTCGACAATCTCGCTCCACCGCACGCCATAGGCCACGGCGATCGCGATGCCGGTCTCGCCCTCCGCCACCGCATGATAGCGCCCACCGGGGATCGACAGGCTCTGCCCCGGCCGCAGCGCATAGGGCGGCGCCAGCCCATTGGCCCGTGCGATCGCGTCCGATCCCGCGCCGGTGCGGTTGCCAATGCCGCGCAGCGTGTCGCCCGGCTGCACGCTATAGGTGCTGGCGGCCACCGTCCGCGCATTCGCCGTCACCTGCTGCGCGGTCCAGACTGGTTTGCGCTCGATCATCTGCGGTTCGGGCGAGGCGTGCTGGGATGGTTGCGGCGGCATGCTCGGCGATGGTGGAATGGCGGGCGCCGGCTGGGCCGGGGGCAGGGGCGCGGCATAGGGCGCGCTGTCCTGCACGGGGGCAGGGATACAGCCCGCCAGCAGCAGCGGCAGCGGCGCCATGGGCAGCCAGCGCCGCCCCTTGTCATGTCCAGCCATATGGTCTCCCCCCGGAGCGTAAGTCAGTCCGAAAATGCCTGCGCCGTCGCCGCCAGCGCGCCATCCTGCGTCAGATCATAATGGAGCGGCGTCACCGCGATATAGTCTTCTGCGACGGCCGCCAGATCACTGCCCTCGGGCGCGGAATCGCTGCGGCCCAGGCCAAACCAGTAATAGCGATAGCCGCGCGGATCGGTGCCCTCGATGATTTTGGTCCGGTCGATGTCATGGAAGCCCTGCCGCACCACGCGCACGCCCTTGACCCTGTCCGGGTCGATCGCGGGAAAATTGACGTTGAATAGCAGGCGCGGGCTGGCCGGCATCGCGATCAGCGGGCGCAGCACCCGCTCGCCCCAGGCCTCCGCTGCGGCAAAGGGCACCGCATCGCCCATCGCCTCGCGGGCATAGACCTGGCTCAGCGCGATCGACTTGATGCCGGAAATCGCGCCCTCCATCGCAGCCGCGACAGTGCCCGAATAGGTCACGTCCTCGGCCAGGTTGGCGCCGCGATTGACGCCCGACAGGACCAGATCGGGCTTGGCATCCTTCATCAGATGGCCGACCGCCATCATCACCGCGTCGGTCGGCGTGCCGGTGACGCTATAATGCTTTTCGCCATGCTTGCGGATGCGCAACGGGCGGGTCAGCGTCAGGCTGTGGCCCGCGCCCGACTGTTCCTCGCTGGGCGCGACGATCCAGATATCGTCGGACAGGGTGCGGGCGATCGCCTCCAGCACCTTCAGCCCCGGCGCATGGACGCCATCGTCATTGGTGAGGAGGATGCGCATCGCCCGTTCCTTTTTATCGCGGCTCCAGCTTGGTGATGCCGCCCATATAGGGCGCCAGCACGTCGGGCACGATCACGCTGCCATCGGCCTGCTGGTAATTTTCCAGCACCGCGACCAGCGTGCGACCGACCGCCAGGCCCGATCCGTTGAGGGTGTGGAGGAAGCGCGTCGCCTTCTCCCCCTCCGGCTTGTAGCGGGCGTTCATCCGCCGCGCCTGGAAATCGCCGCAGTTGGATACGGAACTGATCTCGCGATAGGTCGCCTGGCTCGGCAGCCAGACTTCCAGGTCATAGGTCTTGCGCGCGCCAAAGCCCATGTCGCCGCTGCACAGCAGCATCTTGCGATAGGGCAGGTTCAGCGCCTGCAAAATGCCCTCGGCCGCCTGCACCATCCGCTCATGCTCGGCGTCGGATTCCTCGGGCGCGCAGATCGCGACCAGCTCGACCTTCTCGAACTGATGCTGGCGGATGAAGCCGCGCGTGTCGCGCCCGGCCGATCCGGCCTCGGACCGGAAACAGGGGGTCAGCGCAGTCAGCCGCACCGGCAGCGCGTCGGTCGGCACGATCTGCTCGGCGACCAGATTGGTCAGCGACACTTCGGCGGTCGGGATCAGCCAGCGCCCATCGGTGGTGCGGAACAGATCCTCGGCGAACTTCGGCAACTGGCCGGTGCCGAACAGCGCCTCGTCGCGCACCAGCAGCGGCGGGTTGGTTTCCTCATAGCCGTTGGTCGCGCTCTGGGTGTCCAGCATATATTGCGCCAGCGCCCGGTGCAGCCGCGCCATTGCCCCACGCAGCGCAGTGAAGCGCGCGCCCGACAGCGCCGCGCCGCCCTCGAAATCCAGTCCCAGCGCCGGGCCGAAATCGGCATGATCCTGCGGCGCGAAATCGAAATCGCGGATAGTGCCCCAGCGGCTCAGCTCGACATTGCCGGCTTCATCCGCGCCCTGCGGCACATCGTCGGCGGGCAGGTTGGGGATCGCCGCCAGCATCGCATTGAGCGCCGCGCCGACCTCGGCCTCTGCTGTTTCCAGCGCCGGCGTGCCTTCCTTGAGCGCCGCGACCTCGGCCTTCAGCGCCTCGGCCTTTTCCATGTCCTTGGCCGCCATCGCCTGGCCGATCGCCTTGCTCGCCTCGTTGCGGCGGGCCTGCCCCTGCTGCAACTCCGTCTTGAGCGCGCGGCTCTTCTCGTCCAGCGCCAATATATCGGCGGACAGCGGGGCCAGGCCACGGCGCGCCAGGGCGGCGTCGAAAGCGGCGGGATTTTCGCGGATGAAGCGGATGTCGTGCATCGCTGCCCTATGCCGCCGCGGACGAGGCCACGCAACCCTGTGCGCCTTCGTCCGTTGGTGATGCATCCACAAAATGAAGGAGAAGGCGATGCAGATCGATCATGATGCGATGGTGCTGGTGGCGGACGGGCGCAAATTGCTCTTCTTCCGCAACAAGGGCGACCGCGCCTTTCCCCAGCTGCAGGCGGAAGAGGTGAAGGTGCAGGATAATCCGGCCGACCGGGACCAGGCATCGGATGCGCCCGGCCGCGCCTTCAATTCGGTCGGCAGCCATCGCAGCAGCATGGAACAGACCGATTTCCACGAACTGGAGGAGGCACGCTTCGCGGCAGAGGCCGCGGACCTGCTCAAGCGCCGCGCCTTGGCCCAGGATTATGAGAAGCTGATCATTGTCGCCCCGCCCACGGCATTGGGCGAGATGCGCAAACATTATCACAAGGAAGTGCAGGACCGGCTGGTCGGCGAGATCGCCAAGGACCTGGCCAATCATCCTGTAGCCGAGATCGAGAAGATCATCGCCCGCAGTTGAGCGGGAAATCCTGTCGGCAAAAGAAAAGGGCGGCCCCTAGACATTGATGGCTTCAGTCTGAATCGGCCTGAGGCGTGCATCAATGTCTAGAAACAAGGAATAGAGCCTGATTCACGCCATCGGTGAAAGCGCGAAGCGCTTCCACCTCAGACGATCAGGCTCTTGCCGCCCTTTTTCGTTGTCAGATATTGCCGGTGCGGATGATCGGGATCGGCTTGGCTGGGCCATGGCCCTCGATCGACAGTTCCGTATTGCGATCGGCCAGACGCTTGCGCATCAGCAACGCGGCGGCGCCAGCACCGAACAGCAGCACCATCGGCGGCGCCGGCACATCGGTCGGCGGCGGGGGCGGCGGCGTGCCCGAAGAGGTGCCCGACGACGTCGAGGAGGAGGTCGAACTGCTGGTGGAACTGCTCGTCGACGTGCTGCCGAAGCTCGACGATCCGGTCGAGGTCGAGCTGGACGTCGAGGTCGATGTCGCGCCCGACGAAGAAGAGGTCGACGTCGATGTCGATGTCGAGGTGGACGTCGAGGTCGATGTCGATGTGGTTGTCGTCGTGGAACCGCCGCTGGAGGTCTCGCCCGGAGGTGTCGGGGCGTTGGAACCGCTCGAGGTGGTCGTCGTGCTTGTCGTGGAGGTCGGCGGGGTCGGCGCGTTGGAGCCGCTCGAACCGGTCGTGCCCGTTGAGCCGGTGGTCGAAATCACCACCGTGCCGCCGCCGCTGCTGCCGCCACCGAAAAAGCCGCCGATGAAGCCGCTGCTGCCGCCGAAGCCGCTGCTGCCACCAACAGGCGCTGGCGTCGGCGTGGGCCCTCCAGCCATCAGCGGCAGGGCGGCCTGCACTGGCGGTGGGGGCAGGGGAATGGGCGGCGAAGGCGTGGTCACGGTCACGCGGATCGGTGCAGCCTTTTTGACCGGCGCGCGCTTGGCGGTGGCCAGCACCCGCTGGCGCGGCTTGGCCTTCACGCTCTTGGTGCTGTAGACCGTTGCCGGACGGGCATTTTCCGCCACATGGACGGCGCCCCCGCCAATGATGGCGCCGCCGCAAGTGCAGGCGCACAATTTTGCCAAAGCCATCCGAACCGACATAGGATCTTCTCTTGTCCTGTTATCCCATTCCCGCCATCGGACGCGGCCGTAGCGTGAACCCTGATATTCCCTAATCCCTACCAACGCAAAATAAAGCGTTAACAGCAAGCGCGTTAACCATGTTGGCGAGCCTAAAAGCCAGAAAAATCGGGCGTCCGAGTCAATCAAATTGGTTAACGTGTCATTGTGGTACGCAGTGCGCCGGGCACATGGCCGGCCTGGCTGGCGGCTCGGTGGAAACCCGGATGGAGTCGCTGCTGTCCCGGATGATCGCTTCCAACCGCCCTGGCGATACGTCGAGGGGCGCATTGCCCGCTTGTGTCGCCTCGTCGCGGTGGCTATGAGGCGCCCTCAAACAAAAGTCATGGGCGCCCGGAACTTACAGCGCCGGGGCCTCTCGAGTCGGAGAGCCAGATGGCATCGGTACTGAATTCCGATAAAGACGGTGTGAAGCCGCCAAAATCGACCGTAACACTTCCGGACGATTATCGTCCGTCGGCTGACGAAGAATTCATGAACCCCCTGCAGCAGGAATATTTCCGGCAGCGTCTCTGGGACTGGAAGAAGCAGATATTGTCGGAAGCGGAAGGCACGCTGGCCGTGCTGCAGAATGAACCGCTGCGCGAGCCCGACCTTAACGACCGTGCATCGAGCGAGACCGACTGGTCGATCGAACTGCGCACCCGCGACCGCCAGCGCAAGCTGATCTCCAAGATCGACGCGGCGCTCCGCCGTATCGACGAAGGCGAATATGGCTATTGCGAAGTCACCGGCGAGCCGATCTCGCTGGGCCGGCTGGAAGCCCGTCCAATCGCGACCATGACGGTCGAGGCGCAGGAGCGGCACGAGCGTCAGGAAAAAGTCTCCCGCGACGATTAACCCCCTGCGGCGGTTAACCCTTTCTCCACGTCGCATGACTATCCTGTTGGCCAAGTGTCATTTTGCGGGAATAGTCATGGACAAGGAAACGGGAAATTCTGATCGGGGACCGGCTCGTTCCGCGCCGCGCGACAGCCTGTTCCTGCTCACCAGCCTCAGCACGCTGGATGGTGTCGATCTGGGCAAGGCGCGCGTGCGCAATTTGTCGGCCACCGGCCTGATGGCAGATTGCGAGCGCGCTATTCCGGCGGGCACGCGTCTTCGTCTTGAACTGCGCGGCGTTGGCCCGGTCGAGGGTGTGGTCGCCTGGTTGCGCGATGACAAGATCGGCTTCGCCTTCGACGCGCCGATTGATCCGCAACTGGCGCGCAAGCCGGTCGCCAATGGCGTGTCGCGGCAGGCCCTGCCGGACTATCTGCGTTCCGCGACGATCACGCGCCGCTGATATCGATGATGATGGTCGGCTGACAAAGGCTCCACCGGTTCGCCGCGTGGAGCTTTTTTCGTTCAGGACGGCGCATGCTGCTGTCATGCCCAACGCCTGTCAGCGCCAGGTCATCTTCCCCGGCTAGGCGTCATCCGTCGCACTATGTCAAAAATCTGGTCGGAGGTCCGACCGGATCGATGCTCCATGTCCTGCTGGCAGGAAAATGGCCGGTCCGGTGATCCGGCCCCGGCCTTTTCCGTGCGGTACAGGGCTTAGTGGCGGCCCTGCATCTCTTCCTTGACCCGCAATTTCTGCTTCTTCAGCGAGGCGACGAGAATATCGTCGGGCATCGGCCGACTCGACTCGGCCTTGATCCGGGCTTCGAGCCCGGCATGCTTTGCGGAAAGAGCTGAAACGTGGGAATTTTCCATGACATTCTCCTTACGAGGGTGATGGATGACGAAGTAGATCATGATTCGGCGGACCTGTCTCGCGATGATTCGTGCTTTGCGATGGGCCGTCGGTAAAATTGCGATGGTCCGCGCGTCCGCGCCGGGCTATCAGGAGAGGCTATGTTGGGTTCGGAAGGCGGGGGCTTGGTGAGCCGCGAAGACATTATGCGCCGGTTGGAGCTGCTGCGGGTCGAGCATCGTGATCTCGACGCTGCGATCGCGGCGCTGGTCGATGGCGGGGCAGGCGACCAGATGCAGGTCGCGCGCCTCAAGAAGCGCAAGCTGCGGCTGCGCGACGAGATCGTCGCGCTCGAAGATGCGCTGGTCCCGGACATCATTGCCTGATGCGCCGGCCGCGTCGCAAAATTGCGTGGCTGCGGCGTAAAGCGATCCCAAATGGGACAGGCGGGCTTCCGGCGCCTTTCACGGCCCTGACAATCGCCCTGCGATATGTCAGCTAGGCCTATGCGCAACGCAGCCGCCCTTGATCCTGGCCTTCATCGCCGCCTTGTCGATGGCCTCTATATGGAGGCGATGGTGATGGCGGATGAGGCGCGTTCCTATTTCGACGCGGACGAGGCCGGGCAGTTTGCCGCCGACGATCCGCTGCGCCGCGTATCCTTCGCCTGTGAATCGCTCAAGGTCACGACCCGGCTGATGCACATCATCGCCTGGCTGCTCAGCCAGCGCGCCTGGCAGCGTGGCGAGATTGGCGATGCGGATGTGGCCGATGAAAAATATCGGCTCGGCCGCGCCACCGCCACCGATACCGGCATCGCCGGCGACTTTCCCTTCGCCGCCCGCTCGCTGATCGAAGCGAGCCAGGAGCTGTATGGCCGGGTCGCGCGGCTGGAGGACCGAATGCTGTCTCCGGACGCGCCACTGGCTGACAGTCCGGCCCGCGCGCTGCTGGATCGGCTGAACACCGCCTTCTGACCGTCGGGTCTTCGCCATCTCTTGGCTGGCATAATCGCCCCGACTTGGTCTAGACCGGTCGCATGACCCATGGCTTGCGGACAGGGCGCCGCTTTCCCGTTGATCCGCGCGCCGCAGGGCTATGTCTCTTGCCTCTGGCGCTTTGCACCGCCGGCACTGCGTTTGCGCAGGCGGCTCAACCTGCCAATCCGGCCGCCGCCGATCCTGCCAGTCCGCCGGTCGATCCATCCGCATCGCTCGATGCCATGCCCGACATCGGCATCGACTGGCCCGACATGGGCCAGTCCGACACGGTCGCGCCGCTGCCCGAGGATCCGGTTGCAGCCAGCGAACCCGACATAGTCGATCAGCCGGCGCAGCAGGCCGCCGCCGATACAGGTCCGGCGGAGGAAGTCGTCACCTTCACCGACGCGGGCGAAGAGCGCAAATATGGCGTCACTTTGCGCGGCATCGACAATATCGGCGACAATCAGATCGCGACCCGTTTCGACAGTCTCTCGGTGCTGCACCAGTCGGAGGGGAAGGCCGCCAACCTTGCCCAGATCAACCGCCGGGTGAAGGAAGACAGCGACCTGCTCGACCGGCTGCTGCGCGCCGACGGCTATTATGCCGCGCGGGTGCGCGGCAGCGTCGCGCCGCCGCCCGCCGGCAGCGACAAGCTGTCCGTCATCTTCGATGTCACGCCGGGCCCGCTCTATGTCCTCGACACGGTGGAGATCGCGGGCCTTGCCGAGACCGGCCCGCGGGAGGAGACGCTGCGTGGCGCCTTCACGATGAAGTCGGGCGATCCGATCAACGCCGACCGCATCCTGGCGGGCCAGACCGCGCTGGCGACGGCGCTGGGCGAAAATGGCTATCCCTTCGCCAGGGTGGACGAACCCGAAGTGCGGATCGACCATGAAGCGCGCAACGGCGATCTCGACATCATCGTCACCCCCGGCGGCTATCGCAGCTTCGGCCAGATATTGCTCGACAATGATGATGTGTTCAGCGCCCGCCATCTCCAGCGCATGGCCCGCTTCGAGCCGGGCGAAACCTATCGCGCGACCGATGTGGAGGATCTGCGCCGTGCCATCGTCACCACCGGCCTCGTCTCGTCCGTCACCCTGACGCCGAAGGACGCGGGCGATGGCGAACATGTCGACCTGGATGTCGATCTGCGCCCGGCGCCGATGCGCACCATTGCGGGCGAACTGGGCTATGGCACGGGCGAAGGCTATCGTGCGGAAATCAGCTGGCAGCACCGCAATCTCTTCCCGCCCGAAGGGTCGCTCACGCTGCGCGGCGTGCTCGGCACCCAGGAACAGACGGCGCAGGCCACCTATCGCCGCAACAATTTCCGCGAGCGCGACCATGTGCTGACCGGCCTTGTTTCCTACAGCAATATCCGCCGCGACGCCTATGACGCGCGCACCATCACCCTGTCGGGCGGGCTGGAGCGACAGACCAACATCCTGTTCCAGAAGCATTGGGTCTGGCGCGTCGGTGCCGAACTCATCGCCTCGGACGAAGCGGACGCCTTTTCCGGCGGCAGCCGCCGTACCTTCTTCATCGGCGCGGTGCCGCTCAGCCTCACCTATGATGGCAGCGACGACCTGCTCAACCCCAGCAAGGGCTTCCGCCTCGGCGGCCGCCTCAGCCCGGAACTCTCCTTTCAGGGTTCGACCTTCGGCTATGCCAAGGCGCAGGTCGACGCCAGCGCCTATCAGCCGATCAATGATCGTGTCGTGCTCGCCGGGCGCACCCGGCTCGGCACCATCCTCGGCTCCACCGTCGATCGTATCGCGCCGTCGCGGCGCTTCTATGCCGGCGGCGGCGCGTCGGTGCGCGGCTATGGCTATCAGGCGATCGGCCCGCGCTACGGCCCGGACGATGATCCGGTCGGCGGCAAGAGCCTGATCGAATTTTCCGCCGAAGCACGCATCCGCTTCGGCAATTTCGGCGTGGTGCCCTTCCTCGACGCGGGCAATATCTCCACCACCTTCCTGCCGCGCTTCCGCGACCTGCGCGTCGGCACCGGGTTGGGCGTGCGCTATTATAGCAGCTTCGGCCCGATCCGCGTCGATGTCGGCACGCCGATCAATCCGCAGCCGGGCGATGCCAAGGTCGCCGTCTATGTCTCGCTGGGGCAGGCCTTCTGATGGCCACGCTGCCGCCCGACAGCCCGGCGCCCGTGCCGCCGCCACCCGCCGCGCCGCCGCGCCGCCGCGCCTGGGACGGGCGCTGGCAGCGCTGGGTGGCGGGCGCACTGGCGCTCGCGCTGCTGGTCGTGGTGGCGACGCTGGCCTGGCTCGATAGCGCGCCCGGACACCGCTTCCTCGTCTCGCGCATCGCCGCCGTCAGCCCGCCCTCGGGCCTGCGCATCCATGTCGACCGGATCGAGGGCAGCATCTATCGCAAGGCGGTGCTGCGCGACCTCGTCCTCTCCGATCCCAAGGGCCGCTTCTTCGACGCGCCGCGGGTGGAGCTGGACTGGTGGCCCTTCGCCTGGCTCTCCAACCGGCTCGACATCGACCGGGTGGTGATCCCGCAGGCGACCCTGCACAAACTGCCCAAACTCAATCCCAGCGAGCGGCAGGGACCTATCCTGCCGGGCTTCGACATTCGCCTGATGCAGTTCTCGGTCGATCGGCTGACCGTCGCGCCCGCCGTCACCGGCAAGGTCGAACTGGCCACCCTGTCGGGCGATGCGGACATTCGTGGCGGCCGCGCGATCATCGACCTGTCGGCCCGCGTGATCGGGGCGGAGGACGCCCTGAACCTCACGCTCGACAGCCGGCCCGACGATGACCGGTTCAACCTGGCGGTCACCGTCAATGCGCCCAGGGGCGGCGTGCTGGCGGCGATGGCCGGCCTCAATCAGGACGGCAATCTGCGCATCAGTGGCAAGGGGCGCTGGACCCGATGGGATGGGCGCCTGGCCGCCACCCTGGCCGGCAACCCCGTCGCCGACCTGAAACTCGGCGCGCGCAGCGGCGCCTACACCATCCAGGGCACGATCGAGGGCAGCGCCATTCCCGGCAAGGGCCTGCTGCCGCGTCTCGCCTCGCCGCGCCTCTCCATCGGCGCGCAGGGCACGCTCGCCGACCGGGTGGTCGATGGCAGGCTCACGCTGCGCTCGGCCGCGATCGACATGGTCGCCGATGGCGCGATCGACCTGCGCAACAACGCCTTCGACAATCTGCGCGTCGACATGAACCTCGCCCGGCCCGAAGCGCTGCTCAAGGATATGCGCGGCCGCGACGTGGTGGCGAAGGTCCGGCTCGACGGTCCATTCACGGGCTTCGGCTATGAATATCTGCTCACCGCGCGCCAACTCGCCTTCGGCAAGACCCAGATCAACGATGTCCGTATCGACGGCAAGGGGCGTCAGGCGAAAAGCGGGCCGGTGCTGCTGCCGGTCCGGCTGCGCGCCCGCAGCCTCGACGGGCAGGGCGATCTGGTCGCCGGCATCGTCCGCAATTTCGCGCTCGATGGCGTGCTGCAGCTCAAGGGGCAGCAGATCGTCAGCAACCCCATGCCCTTCCGGTCGGACCGCCTGAACGGCAAGCTGCTGGTCATCGCCGACCTCAAGAGCGGCCGCTATGATGTCGGCATCGACGGCCGGATTAGCGGTCTCTTCATCCGCGGCCTCGGCATCGTCGATCTGGACTCGAAACTGCGCGCGGCGCCCGCCGCCAATGGCGCCTTCGGCCTGTCGGGCAATGCCGTGGCCAAGGTCCGCCGGCTCGATAATGCCTTTCTCAGGGGGCTGGGCGGCGGCCTGCCCACTGTCCGCAGCGCGCTCGCCCTGCTGCCCGGCGGCGAGATCGGCTTCTCCAACATGAAGTTCGACGCGCCGCTCATCAGCCTCAATGCCAAGGGCGTGCGCCACCGCGACGGCACCGTCCATCTCGAAGGCAATGGCAGCCACAAGCAATATGGCCCGGTCAATGTCGTGCTCGATGGCAAGATCGACCGGCCGATCGTCCATGTCCAGCTCGCGCGGCCGATGGATGCGCTCGGCCTGCGCGACGTGCGCGGCGAATTTCTGCCCGGCGCCGACGGCAATTACAGCTTCACCGCCAATGGCGGATCGACGCTCGGCCCGTTCACTGGCGAAGGCAGCATATTGTTGCCGCCGGGCGGCCAGGCGGTGGTCCGCGTCGCGCGCATCGCGGTCTCGGGCGTCACTGCCAGCGGCGACATCCGCCCCGTCACCGGCGGCCTCGACGGCCAGTTGTTGGTCGCCGGCCCGGTCAGCGGCACGATCGGCTTCCAGCCGGTCGGCGGCATCCAGCAGTTGAAGCTCGATCTCGACGCCAATGATGCCAGCTTCGACGGCCCTTCGACCATCGCCGTGCGTCGCGGCTCGCTCGACGCCACCATCCTGCTCGATCCCGACGGCACCTCGATCAACGCCACCGCCCAGGCACGCGGCCTGCGCGTCGGCGGCCTGCTGCTCGGTCGGCTCGACGCCACCGCCGCGCTGGTCGATGGGCGCGGTAAGGTCTCGGGCAATCTCTCGGGCCAGCGCGGCCGCTTGTTCGACCTCAAGGGCGAAGCGCAGGTCGATCTCGACCGGGTCCGCCTGTCGGCCAGCGGCACGATCGACAAGCGGCCGATCCGCCTGACCCGCGCGGCGCTCTTCACCCGTGCGGAGGATGGCTGGCGCCTGTCGCCCGCGACCATCAGCTATGCCGGCGGCACGCTGCAACTGGCGGGCGAGCTGGGCGGCGAAACCACCCGGATCGAGGCGCGCGCGCAGAAGATGCCGCTCGCTCTGCTCGACATCGCCTATGACAATCTGGGTCTGGGCGGCATGGCCACCGGCACCTTGAGCTACAGCCGCCCGCGCGGCGGCCTGCCGACCGGCAAGGCGGAACTGCGCATCCGTGGCCTGTCGCGCTCGGGCCTGTCCCTCAGCTCGCGCCCGGTCGATGTCGGCGTCAACGCCGTCCTCACCCTCGACCGGCTCGCCACCCGCATGGTCTTCGTCGCCGACGGCCAGACCATCGGCCGCGGCCAGGCGCTGCTCACCCCGCTCATCTCGACCGGCAGCCTGGTCGAACGGCTCAACGGCGCGCCGCTGATCGCGCAACTCCGCTTCAACGGCACCGCCGACACGCTCTGGCGCCTCACCGGTGTGGAGATTGTCGACATTGCCGGCCCGGTCAGCGTCACCGCCGACGCGCATGGCACGCTTGCCGATCCGGTCATCACCGGTTCGCTCGCGACCGACAATGCCGCGCTCAACAGCCCGGTCACCGGCATGCGCCTGCGCAACGTCAAGGCGCGCGCCCGTTTCGCCGGGGCGCAACTGGTCTTCTCCAGCTTCACCGCCAATGCCCAGAATGGCGGCAGCGTGACCGGCACCGGCAATTTCACCTTCAACGGCATTGGCGGCGTCGGCATGGACCTCGCCTTCCAGGCGGACAATGCCGCGCTGCTGGAGCGTGACGATATCGCCGCCACTGTCACCGGTCCGCTCACCATCCGTTCCGACGGCAAGGGCGGTGAGATTGGCGGCGACGTCACCCTCAACAAGAGCCGCTTCACCATGGGCCGAGCCGCCGCCGTCGCCCAGATCCCCGAACTCAAGGTGGTCGAGATCAACCGGCGCGGCGAGGAGATCGAACGGCCACGCGCGACCGTCCCCTGGACCATGGCGGTCAAGGCGCGGGCGCGCAATCGCCTGACCGTTACCGGCCTTGGCCTCGACAGCGAATGGCGCGCCGATCTCAACATTGGCGGCACCGTCACCAATCCGGCGATCGCCGGCCGGGCCGAACTGGTGCGCGGCAATTATGAATTTGCCGGCCGGCGCTTCGAACTGCGCGAGGGGCGCATCCAGTTCGACGGCAAGACCCCGGTCAACCCGACGCTCGACATCGATGCGGAGGCGGACGTCAGCGACCTCACCGCCACCATCCATGTCGGCGGCACCGGCCTCAAGCCCGACATCAGCTTCAACTCCGTGCCTTCGCTGCCGCAGGACGAACTGCTCTCGCGCATCCTCTTCGGCACCTCGATCACAAACCTGTCCGCGCCCGAAGCGCTCCAGCTCGCCTCGGCGGTCGGCTCGCTCCAGGGCGAAGGCGGGCTTGATCCGATCAATGCCGTGCGCAAGGCGGCGGGCCTGGATCGTCTGCGCATCATCGCGGCCGATCCGACCCAGGGGCAGGGCACCTCGCTTGCCGCCGGCAAATATCTGACCCGCAAGACCTATGTCGAACTGATCAGCGACGGGCAGGGCTATAGCGCCACCCGGATGGAATATCAGGTGACACGTTGGCTGTCCCTGCTAGGCGCCATTTCCACCCTCGGCCGCCAGAGCGCCAACCTGCGTATTTCCAAGGATTATTGACGTGACCAAATCGCGCATCGACAGCGCCGCCGCGATCAGCGTGATGGACCTGTTCACCATCGGCATCGGCCCGTCCAGCTCGCACACGGTCGGGCCGATGCGCGCCGCGCTGATGTTCATGGATACGCTGCCGACTTGTCCGGTGCGGGTGCAGTGCGAACTTTACGGGTCGCTGGCGCTGACCGGCCGGGGCCATGCCACCGACAGCGCGATCCTGCTCGGCCTGTCGGGGCACAGCCCCGAAAATGTCGATCCGGATGCCATCCCCGCCATTCTTCAGGCGATCCGCGACGATGGCCGCATTCGCGCCGGCAGCGCGCATAGCGACTGGGTGCCTTTCGAGGAAGCGCGCGACCTTGTCTTCCGCATGGGCGAATTTCTGGAGGCGCACAGCAACGGCATGCGCTTCACCGCCTGGCTGCCGGGCCGGGACGATCCGCTGGTGCGCGATTATTATTCGATCGGCGGCGGCGCGGTGCTGCCCGGCGCTATTCCCGCCGACCCGGATATTCCGCTCGGCCATAATGTGGTCCAGCCCTTTCCCTTCTCGTCCGGCGCCGAACTGCTGGCGCAGGGGGAGGCGACCGGCCTCAGCATCGCCACGCTGGTGCTGCGCAACGAAGGCGCCTGGCGCGCCCAGGGAGAGACTGAGGCCTTTCTCGACAGCGTGATCGACGCCATGTCCGCCTCGATCGATCGCGGCCTCAAGGAAGAAGGCCTGCTGCCCGGCGGGCTCAAGGTGCGTCGCCGGGCCAAGGCGATCCACAACAAGCTGCGCTTGCAGGGCGCCAGTGTCGGCCCCGCCCAGATCTTCGAATGGGTCAGCCTGTTCGCCCTCGCCGTGAATGAGGAAAATGCCGCCGGCGGCCGGGTCGTCACCGCACCGACCAATGGCGCGGCCGGCGTGATCCCGGCGGTCCTCCATTATTATCGCCGCTTCGTCCCCGGCGCCGATCGGGAAGGGGAGCGACGCTTTCTCCTCACCACTGCCGCCATGGGCTTCCTCTACAAGAAGCGCGCCTCCATCTCGGCCGCGGAAATGGGCTGCCAGGGGGAAGTCGGCGTCGCCTGCTCGATGGCCGCGGCGGGGCTTGCCGCCGTGCTGGGCGGCACCAACAGCCAGGTCGAAAATGCCGCCGAGATCGGCATGGAGCATAATCTGGGCCTTACCTGCGATCCGATCGGCGGCCTCGTCCAGATCCCCTGCATCGAACGCAACACCATGGGCGCAGTGAAGGCGATCAACGCCGCCTATCTCGCGCTTCAGGGCGATGGTCGTCATATCGTCAGCCTCGACGCGGTGATCGAGACGATGCGCCAGACCGGCGAGGATATGGCCAGCCGTTACAAGGAGACATCGCTTGGCGGTCTGGCCGTCAATGTCGTGGAATGCTGAAGGAAGGCGCTTCATTTCGTCGCTCCCGGCCCACGGGAACGCGCCGAACTGAGCGGCTTTCGTGGTATTAATGCCACATTATCAGCTGTTTATCTGAGGTTCATGAAACAAAAATGACCGCTCCGGCTTGAGCGTCTCACCCCCAAGGGGAAGAGAAAGACAACGGAGTGATGTTTATGCGTAAGTTGATGGTCGCCACTTTGCTGGCCGGTGGTGCAGTCGCCGCGCCGGCGCTCGCACAGGATGCCACCCCGACCTTCACCGGCCCGCGTGTCGAAGCGATCCTGGGCTATGACCATACCGGGGCCGGCAGCTCGATCGACAATGACAATGGCAGCGACGATCAGAAGATCGACGGCCTGCTCTATGGTGTCGGCGCGGGCTATGACGTGAATGTCGGCGGCGCCGTCGTCGGCGTCGAGGGCGAGTTCACCGACTCCACCGCCAAGAGCAGCCGCAACGACTTCACCGACCAGTTCGGCTATGGCCGCGTCAAGCAGGGCCGCGATCTCTATATCGGTGCGCGCGCCGGTATCCTCGCCGATCCCTCGACCCTCATCTATGTGAAGGGCGGCTACACCAACACCAAGCTGGGCGTGCTGGCCGGCGACACCAACCAGGTTACCGACACCTCGTTCAAATTGGACGGCTGGCGCGTCGGCGGCGGCGTGGAGCGCGCGCTCAATGCCAACACCTTCGCCAAGATCGAATATCGCTACTCCAAATATGACAGCGCCCATATCGACTTCATGGACGGCTCGACCAGCAGCGAGTTCGATGTCGACACCGACCGCCATCAGGTCGTCGCCTCGGTCGGCTGGCGCTTCTAAAACGATATGGAAAGGGGGCCGGTCACTGATCGGCCCCCTTTTTTGCAGCATCCGCCCATAGCCTCTATCAGCCGCCCTGCGGGGATGTTACTTACATGGTTGTGAGTAACGCGATTCCCCACCTGTACCCGGTTGGCATCCAGCCCGACGACATCGACTTCATGGGTCATGTCAACAATGCCAGCTATCTGAAGTGGGTGCAGGATGCCGTGCTCGACCATTGGCGCGCGCTCGCCCCGGCCGAGGCGGTGGCCCAGCATCTCTGGGTCGCGCTCAAGCACGAGATCACCTACCGCAAGCCCACCTTCCTGGATGATGAGGTGATCGCCACCGTCCTCCTCGAAAAGGTGCAGGGCGCCCGAGCCTTCTACGAAACGGTGATCCGCCGTGGCGAGGAAGTGCTGGCCGAGGTCAAGTCGAGCTGGTGCTGCGTCGATGCCTCCACCCTGCGCCCGGCCCGCATCGCCCGCGAGGTGATGCAGCATTTCTTCGCGCCTGAAGACAACGGCGCCAGCGCCGACTGATCCCACCTTATGAACAGCAGGGTTGCAGCGTGGGAACGCGCTTGACCCACGTCCGGATGTTTGCATTAGTCCGACAAATAAAGGGCCGGTGACGGGGCGGCGAACTGCGCCGTCCGCTGCGGCGCTGTCGGCGAAGCGCGTCTGTCGATCATCATGCGCTCGCCCGATGAATGAGGGAGAGGGTGTTGATGCGGTGGCAGTCGGGAATGACATATCTGGGGTTTGGCCTGCTGCTGGGCAGCGCCACCATGGCGACCGCGGCCCCCGCCACGCCGCCGCGCCAGCTCGACATCGTCAAACGCATCGCCAAGGCCAAGCCGGAAGCGAAAGACGAGGCCAGCGCCCGGACGTCCTATCTCCTCGTCTACTTCAAGGACGAGACCCACTCGCTGCATTTCGCGACCTCGGCGGACGGCTACAGCTTCACCGACGTCAACGACGGTGCGCCGGTCCTCAATGGCCGCGACGTCGCCGAACAGAAGGGCATCCGCGATCCCTATATCATGCGCGGCCCGGACAATGCCTTCTACCTCGCCATGACCGACCTGCATATTTTCGCTAGGCGCGAAGGGCTGCGCGATACCGACTGGCAGCGGCCGACCGACAGCTATGGCTGGGGCAACAACCGCTCGATGATCTTCATGAAATCCTATGATCTCACCCACTGGACGCTGGCGTCCGTGACCATAGATCAATTGTTCAAGTCGACCGCCAATGCCGGCACCGCCTGGGCGCCGGAAATGATCTACGATCCCGACAAGCGCAAGATCATGGTCTATTTCAGCACCCGCAACGGCAAGGAGACCGACCATATGGTCTATGCCTATGCGAACGACGCCTTCACCACGCTGACCAGCGAACCGCGCGACCTGTTCACCTATCCCAAGGCCGGCATCGGCACGATCGACGGCGACATCACCAAGGTCGGCGACCGCTACCGCCTCTTCTATGTCGCCCATGACAAGCCCGGCCATCTGCGTCAGGCGACCTCATCGCGCATGGATGGCGGCTATGCCTTCGATCCTGCCAAGATCGACCCGGAAACGGTCGGCACCGAAGCGCCCAATCTGTGGCGCCGCCACGGCACTGACACCTATGTGCTGATGTATGATGTGTTCGGCGCAAAGCCGGTCAACAATATGGGCTTTTCGGAGACGGAGGATTTCGTCCATTTCCGCGACATCGGCCATTTCAACGCACCGGGATCGCCGATGAAGGCGACCAACTTCACCCAGCCCAAGCACGGCGCCGTCATCCCGATCACCCCGGCGGAAGCGGAGCGGCTGAAGACGTTCTTCCAGAAATAAGGGGCAGGGGAGGATCGCACCGGATCGGCGCAGCGCCGCCGGTGCGATCCAACATCCTTACAGCGTCGCTTCGATCGCGCGCGCCGCCTGGTCGGGGTCTTCGGCCTGGCTGATCGGGCGACCGATCACCAGCATCGACGCGCCCCGGTCCAGCGCCTCGCGCGGGGTCACGGCGCGCTTCTGGTCGCCCATCGCGCCGCCCGCCGGGCGCACGCCGGGCACGACGAAATAGCCGTCGGGCCAGATCTTCTTGACCAGCGCGACTTCCTCGCCGGAACAGACGATGCCATCGAGGCCGGCATCGCGCGCCAGTTTGGCGAGGCGCGTCACCTGCTCCTCGGCCGCGCCATTGACGCCGATGTCATTAAGGTCGCCATTGTCGAGGCTGGTGAGCACCGTCACCGCCACCACCTTGGTCTTGGTGCCGGCCGCCGCCTTGGCGTCCTCCAGCATCGCCCGGCCGCCGGCTGCATGGACGGTCAGCACTGCCGGCTCCAGCCCGTGCAGCGCCTGCACCGCCTTGGCCACGGTATTGGGAATGTCGTGCAGCTTGAGGTCGAGGAAGATCGGGAGGCCGAACTTCATCATCTCATGCACGCCATGATGGCCATTGGCGCAGAAGAACTCCAGCCCCAGCTTCAGCCCGCCGACATGGTTGCGGACCTGCCCGGCCAGATGCTGGGCCTTGGCAAGGTCGGGCGTGTCGATGGCGACATAGATCGGGCTGCTCATGCTTGTCCTGTAGGGGTAAGGGGCGACGGCGTGGCGTCGGGCAAGATCGGGGTTGTCACCGTCGCAGGCGTGGCCGGCGCGGCGGAAGCGGTTGCGGCGACCAGCGCACGCTCGGTGCTCTCCAGCCGGCGCTTCATGCGCCAGCGCGTCGCGCGGGCCATGATCCAGAAGGGCATGGCGCCCAGCAGGAATGCGCCGATCAGAAGCACCGGCAATTTGGTTTCCATCACCATGTCGCCCCACAGGCGCACGGTCACGGGGACATAGTTCGCCATGCAGAAGAAGGCGAGGGCGACGGCGATGACGACCCAGAAGGCAGTCCGCAGAAATTGCATCGGCGATCCTCTCGCTGCTGATAGGGCGGTCAGCCTAGGCGATTTTGGCGAAAGGCGAAAGCGCCTGTTCAGATTTCGCGGACGGCGACCATCATCGACAGCGTTTGCGTGGCGCCGGGGGGCAGCATCGCCATGCCCTCGGGCCGGTTGATCGCGTCCGGCATATGGCTGACCGGCTCCAGGCAGAAGAAGTCACCGGCGGGCGGGCGGAAGACATGCAGCCAGTCTGCACCCTGCGCGCTCAGTGTCAGGCGGATGCCGTCGCCGCGATCGACCACCGCCACATGGTCCCAGCCGCCATGGACATTGTCGATCAGACTGTCGCCGGTCACGCCCGCGCCCTGCGACCAGTCGCCCAGCGCATCGGCGGGCACTTCCCGTTCGGGCAGCATGTCGGGCGAGGAGAGCCAGAGCGTATCGGCGTGGAAGCGCAGCATCGTGTCGCTATCCAGCGCGAAATAGGGATGGAAGCCAAGGCCGCAGGGCATCGGGCTGTCGCCCAGATTCTGCACCAGCAGCGTGACCTCCAGCGCATCCTCGCTCAGGCGGACATGCTGCTGCGCGCGCCAGGCCCAGGGCCAGCCCGCATCGCCTTCATGCTCCTGCTCCAGCCGCACCTCATGGCCCGACTGTTCCAGCACATGCCAGGGCCGCTGCCAGCCAAAACCATGGATGCTGTGGGGATGATCGCCGAAATTGAGCGGCAACTGATAGCTTTGCCCGTCCACGCTATAGCGCCCATGGGCGATGCGGTTGGCATAGGGCACCAGCGGGAAGCTGGCCATGTCCAGCGGGTCGGTGCTGTCCTGCGGCGCGCGGCGCAGCAGGGCCACGCCGTCGCGATCGAAGGACAGGATCGACCCGCCAATGTCCGGGGCGAGCGCGCAGCTGAGCGCGCCCGCCTTCAGGGTGACGATCTTGCTCAGCCGACCATGTCCTCAAGCTCGCGGCCCTTGGTCTCATGGACCATGGCGCGCACGAAGAAGAAGGAAATGGCGGCAAACAGGGCGTAGCCGGTATAGGTCACGACCAAGCCCGGCGACACGGCGAGCGAGGGGAAGCTGACCGAGATGGCGGCATTGGCGATCCACTGGGCAAAGCCGGCGACGGCCAGGCCCGAACCACGGATCTGGTTGGGGAACATCTCGCCCAGCATCACCCACATGATCGGACCCCAGCTCAGGTTGAAGAAGATCACGTAGAGGTTCGCCGCGATCAGCGCCATCAGGCCATTATGGCCCGGCAGCACCACGCCGCCATCCGCGCCGGTGACGGCGGTGGAGAAGGCATAGGCGACGATCGCCAGCGTCACCGCCATGCCGGCCGAGCCGATCAGCAGCAGTGGCTTGCGGCCGATCTTGTCGACCAGCATGATCGTGCCCAGGCACGCGCCGATCGACAGCACGCCCGACAGGATGTTGATCTGCAGCGCATTATCCTCGGAAAAGCCGACGGCTTCCCACAGGGTGGCGCCATAATAGAAGACGACGTTGATGCCGACCAGCTGCTGGAACACGGCGAGGCCAATGCCGGCCCACACGATCGGGCGCACCTTGCCGCTGGCCTTGTCGATCAGGTCACTGAGCTTGGGGCGGTGATGATCGGCGGCCAGGCTGGCGCGGATCTCGCCGACCTTGCGATTGGCTTCCTCGGCGCCGAACAGCTTGGTCAGGACCGCGCGGGCGCGTTCGTCCTGACCGCGCGCGACCAGATAGCGGGGGCTTTCCGGGATCACCAGCAGCGCCAGGAAATAGATGGCGGCCGGGATCGCCTGCAGCCAGAACATCCAGCGCCAGGCCGGGAAGTCGAGCCACAGCGGCGCAGTCGAACCGCCGGCATAGCGGGCCAGCACGAAATTGGCGACGAAGGCGCCGGTGAGACCCGAAATGATCATCACCTGCTGCACGCTCGACAGCCGGCCGCGGATCGATGCGGGGGTGACTTCGGAGATATAGACCGGCGAGATGACGCTCGCCGCGCCCACGCCCAGGCCGCCGATGATGCGGGCGATGATGAAGATGGCGGAGGAACCGGCGGCACCGGCCAGCAGCGCGCTCACCAGGAACAGGATCGCCGCCAGCATCATCACGCCGCGACGGCCGATGATGTCGGCCATGCGGCCCGCGCCGAATGCGCCGATCGACGAGCCCACCAGGATCGCGCCGACATTGACGCCGATGCCCAGCTTGCCCAGGTCGAAGGCGGCTTCCAGCCCCTTCTGGGTGCCGTTGATGACGCCCGAATCATAACCGAACATGAAACCGCCGATCGTGGCGACGGCCACGATCGCTGCGATGAAGGCCATATTGACCTTCCCGGCGCTCCCCTCACTCATCTGCTTGTCCTTCCAGCTCTCTATTTCTTCTATATCGTGGCGACATGGCCGGGCAGCCCCGCGACGCCGGCGTCGAAGGCGAACAGATCGCCTGCCAGGGGCTGTTCTGTCAACGCTGTCACATCCAGTCCCTTGCGCGCCGTCGTGGCATAGGCCGTCATCAGGTCCGGGCCGCCAAAGGCGATCTTTGTGATGTTGGCGACGGGAAAGCGTATTTCGCGCATCAACCGCCCGGCCGGGTCATAGCGGCGCACCGCCCATCCGCCGAACAGCCCGGTCCACAGACAGCCTTCGGCATCGACCGTGGGGCCGTCGGGATAGCCCGCGCCATCCTCGATCCGCGTGAACAGGGTGGCGGCGCCGGCGACGCCATCGGCATCGACCGGACATTGCCAGATGGCGCGGCCCAGCGTGTCAGTATGATAGAGGATGCGCCCGTCGGGCGAGAGGGCAGGGCCGTTGGTGATCGACACGGCGGCCAGCCCGCTCTCGACCAAGTCGCCGCGATGCAGTCGATAGAAGCGACCGCTTTCCTCTTCCTCGGCATCGTCCATCGATCCGAACCACAGGGCGCCGCCAGGCGCCACCGTGGCGTCGTTCAGCCGGTTGCCCGGCCGATGCGCCTCGGGCGCGTGGAGCAGGGTGAAGGCGCCGCTCTTCGGATCGAAGCGATGCACGCCCGATTGCAGGCCGACCGCGAACAGGCCGTCGTCGGTCGGCACGATCCAGCCGACCTGGCCCGGCGTGGTCCAGCTCTTGGACACGTCCAGCGCCGGGTCGAAGCGGTGGATCGCATGGCCCTTGATGTCGACGAACCACAAGGCCGCCTCGCGCGCGACCCAGATCGGCCCTTCGCCCAGCATCGCCCCGACCGACAGGACGCTGCGCGGTGCGGCGTCGCGCATCTCAGCGCCAGCCGGCGTCGATGAAATAGTCATGGCCGGTGCAGTAGCGCGCATCGTCTGACGACAGGAACATGGCCAGCGCGGCGACATCGACCGGCAGGATGCGGCCGTCCAGGCACTGGGCCGCGACGATCTCGGCCTCGCCTTCGGGCGTGTACCATTTTTCCTGACGCAGCGTCTTCACATTGCCCGGAATGATGGTGTTGACGCGGATATTGTCGCGGCCAAGGTCGCGGGCCAGGCTGCGCGTCAGCCCCTCGATCGCCGCCTTGGCGGTCTGGTAGAGGATGAGGTCGGGCAGGGCGAGGTGCCAGCTGATCGAACCGAAGTTCAGGATCACGCCGCCGCCGGCGCGCTTCATCGCCGGGATCGCCGCCTGCGCCGCGAAGAACTGGTGGCGCAGATTGACCGCCATCCGCTCGTCCCAATAGGCCTGGGTCACGTCCTCGATCGTGTGGCGATCGTCATTGGCGGCGTTGTTGATCAGGATGTCGATCCCGCCCAGTTCCGCCTCGACCCGCGCCATCATCGCCTGCAGCGCGTCGATGTCGCGCAGGTCGCAGGCGTGGAAGATCGGGGTGAAGGCACAGTCGCTCAGCCGTGCGGCCAGCGCCTCGCTCTCGGGGATGGCAATGTCGCAGAAGGCGACATGCGCGCCCTGCATCGCATAGGCTTCGACCAGCCCTTCGCCGATGCCGCTGCCGCCGCCGCTGATGAAGACCCGCTTGCCCTTCAGGCTCGGGTAGATGGCGCGGCTCATGCAGTTTCTTTCTGGTCGACGGCCGAGAGCAGACCGCGCCCGGCGAGATTGGTCATCAGCGCGGTCAGGCCGAAGGTCCAGGGGGCGGCGTCCTTCGACGTCACCACCGGGTTGATCAGCTTGCCCAGGCGCGGGGTGGAGATGGCAACGATGTCACCGACCTTGTGCGTAAAGCCGCGGCCTTCCTCGTCACGGTCCTGCACGGGCGCGAACAGCGTGCCCAGGAACAGGACGAAGCCATCGGGATATTGATGTTCCGACAGGGTCTGGCGCACCAGTTCCAGCGGATCGCGGCTGATCTGGTCCATCCGGCTCGTGCCTTCGAGCATATAGCCTTCCGGCCCCTCGATGGTCAGGCCGACTTCGGCATTGCGCACATCGTCGATGGTGAAGTCGCCGTCGAACAGGCGGACGAGCGGGCCGAGCGAGCAGGACGCATTATTGTCCTTCGCCTTGCCCAGCAGCAGGGCAGAGCGGCCCTCGAAATCGCGCAGGTTGACGTCATTGCCCAGCGTCGCGCCCACGGCCTGGCCATCGGCATTGACCAGCAGCACGACCTCGGGCTCGGGATTGTTCCAGGTGGAATCGGACCGGATGCCGATTTCCGCCATCGGACCGACCGTCGCCAGCACCGGCGCCTTGGTGAAGACTTCCGCGTCCGGGCCGATCGCGACTTCCAGATATTGCGACCACAGGCCGTCCTCGATCAGCGCGGCCTTGAGGGCTGCGGCTTCCTCGGTGCCCGGCACCACGGCGCGGATCGATCCGCCCACCCGCTCTTCCAGGCGACCACGGATTTCGGCGGCAGCGCCGGCGTCGCCGCGCGCCCGTTCTTCGATCACGCGCTCCAGCGCCGACAGGGCAAAGGTCACGCCGCATGCCTTGACGCATTGCAGGTCGACCGGGCTCAGCAGCGCTGCTTCGATCGTGTCCAGATCGCCGATCTTCTCGCCATCGGTGGCGGCGACAAAGGGCAGCTTCTCGACCAGCTGGGCGCTGGTCGGCGCGATCGCGCTCATGTCGTACACGACGCCCTGTGACACCAGGATCGGGCTCGGGCCCGCGTTCGTCTGGATGCGGCCCAGGAAAAGCCCGGTCCGCCAGTCATGCGGCAGACAGTCAAGCAAGGCGGTATCCCCCGGCATCATCTTCTCCTATGCACCTGGTTGTTGATTGATAGCGCTACCAACATGGAAGGGCGGTGCAAGTCAAGACCCCCTGATGAAAATCGCTCGCAGCGGCGGGGCGTCGAGGCTTTGCTGGCGGCGGGCCAGGCGTCATGGCGTGCGCGTGGCACGGCAAATTTCCGGCCTTGCCGCTACGTCAGCCCTTTTCAGTCCCGCCGGGCTGCGGCATAGAAGGGGGACTATGAAGAAGAACCAAGAGAGCGTGCCGGACGCCGGCGCAGAAGCCCTCCAGCCAGAGGATAATGCCCCCGATCTCGCCGATGCGGCGCGCAAGTCGGCCGGAAAGGCCGTGTGGATGGGCACTGCCGTGGGCATCGGCTCGGCCGCGATCGTCGCCGCCCTGCTTTATACCAAGAAGCGTCGCTGAACCGGACGGGGCCTGTTCCCGGCTCCGCGGCCATCCGCCATCAAAAAAGGAGGCGACATGTTCTGTGACATGCCGCCCCGGTGCGACCCGCTTGGGGTTCTGTATTTTCCCTGCCTTCGTGACGGGAAGGGAAATGTTTATGCGCCCACGCTGCCGCTCAGATAGCTGATCAGTTCGGGCTTGCTGACCGATATGCTCTTGTCGGCATCGGCAGTGGTGAAGGCGCCGCTGGCCCAGGCAGTGACTTCGGCCGGCGGCAGCGTCTTGCCGGTGGCCTTCATCTCCTGATCCTTGAGGGCCACCATCCAGCGCGAAAACTCGCCCTGGTCCAGTTGTCCGTCCTTGTTCGTGTCATAGGCCGGGAATTCCGACTCGACGATCGCGGCGACCGAATTGGCCGGGTTTGCCGGCTGCGCAGCCTGCGGTTCGGCGGGGCTTGCGGGCGCTGCCGGCTGTGCGGCCTGCGCTGCCGGATCGGCCGGCGCAGCCTGCTGCGCCAATGCGGGCGCTGCGACCAGCATGGCGCTCGTCAGAAGCAAGGTGCGGATCATGGCGACATCCTTTATATCATTGAAACGCGCAGGGCCTGCATTGGGCGCCTGCTTTGGCTTCATGTCTTAATTGCCACCACATAATACATGAAGACTAGGAAAAGTTCCTGAACATCGGTTCATCTACGCATTTGGACTTATGAAATGCTTCGGTTCGACTGTCTTTGCTTGGATAATTGCGGCCGGATGAGGCGCGGACGGGGCAGGGGAGCCTCCTCAATTGCCCCAAGGGGCGCGGGCTGCTAGGCGGCGCGGCAATATCCACCCTCCAGCCGCAGGATTCGCCCATGGTCCCCCGCTATTCCCGTCCCGCAATGACCGCCCTCTGGGAGCCGGAAGCCCGCTTCAAGATCTGGTTCGAGATCGAGGCGCACGCGACCGAGAAGCTGGGCGAACTGGGCGTCGTCCCGCCGTCGGCCGCCAAGGCGTTGTGGGACTGGTGGGCCACCAACCCCGCGATCGACGTGCCCGCGATCGACGCGATCGAAGCCGTCACCAAGCATGACGTCATCGCCTTCCTGACCTGGGTCGCCGAACAGGTGGGCGATGAAGCCCGCTTCATGCATCAGGGCATGACCAGCTCTGACGTGCTCGACACCTGCCTTGCCGTGCAGCTGACCCGCGCCGCCGACCTGCTGATCGAGGATCTCGACAAGCTGCTCGACGTCATCAAGCGCCGGGCCTTCGAGCATAAGCTGACCCCGACGATCGGCCGCAGCCACGGCATCCATGCCGAACCGGTCACCTTCGGCCTCAAGATGGCCGAAGCCTATGCCGAATTTTCGCGCTGCAAGACCCGCCTGATCGCGGCCCGCGAGGAAGTCGCCACCTGCGCCATTTCGGGCGCGGTCGGCACCTTCGCCAATATCGACCCGCGCGTCGAGGAGCATGTGGCCGAAAAGCTCGGCCTCGCGATCGAGCCGGTCTCGACCCAGGTGATCCCGCGCGATCGCCACGCCATGTTCTTCGCCACCCTGGGTGTCATCGCCAGCTCGATCGAGCGCCTCGCCGTCGAGGTCCGCCACCTGCAGCGCACCGAAGTGCTGGAGGCCGAGGAATATTTCTCGCCCGGCCAGAAGGGCTCGTCGGCCATGCCGCACAAGCGCAACCCGGTCCTCACCGAAAACCTCACCGGCCTCGCCCGCATGGTGCGCAGCTATGCGCTGCCGGCCATGGAAAATGTGGCGCTCTGGCATGAGCGCGACATCTCGCACTCCTCGGTCGAGCGCTATATCGGCCCCGATGCCACCATCACCCTCGACTTCGCGCTCGGCCGCCTGACCGGCGTGATCGACAAGCTGCTCGTCTACCCCGAGCGGATGATGAAGAATCTCGACAAGATGGGCGGCCTCGTCCACTCGCAGCGCGTGCTGCTGGCCCTGACGCAAGCCGGCGTCAGCCGCGAAGACAGCTATCGCTACGTCCAGCGCAACGCGATGAAGGTCTGGGAATCCGACGGCCAGCTCTCGCTGCTCGAACTGCTCAAGGCCGACGAAGACGTCGCCAAGGCATTGAGCGCGCAGGAAATCGAGGACAAGTTCAACCTCGACTATCACTTCAAGCAGGTCGACACCATCTTCGCCCGCGTCTTCGGCGAAGCCTGACCCCGCGCGCGGCCAGCACCGCGCGACACTGAAGAAAAGGGCGCCCGACCAACCGGTCCGGCGCCCTTTTTCGTCCTTGCGAGCATGGCGAAGTCATGACGAAAAAGGACGACCAGAAGCGGCTGTAAATTCCTCCCCTGAAAGGTTCGGCAGAGGCACGCGACTCTGCCGATGGGGACCACGAAGTGGTGGAGGGGTATCACCCTATCGAGAGGGAGACGCCCCTCCGTCTGGCCTTCGGCCAGTTCAAGGTCCCTTGCACTCCCCTTGCAGGGGAGGACGGTCTGGAAGTGACCAGAAGTTGTCGTTAGAATGGTCAATTTCCAGACTTGCTTACGGCCGGTCGGGTAGTCCCCAATCCGTCATCGCTTCCTCGCCATTCTGCAAGAACGGTCCTTCCTCCGAACCGAAATTAGTCCAGATGACGATTTCTATGATCCCATCATTATCGATAAAATCCGTGATAAGCGGTGGTTCGTCAGCTCGAGGGAAATCGGACTCGTAGAAGAAATGCATTTCTTGCCCCGGTTCGAGCTGGTATCGGTGCGTAGAGAGTTCGAAATTGACAAACTGCGGCTGATTACTGCTGTTTTTGATGGTGTGTTTTAGTCGCGCCATTCGCATCTCCACCGCGCTGTCGCCTTCTATGTAACGTCAGCTTTCAGCATCGTCATGCCCAAAAGCCGCCATTCCGCTTCTCGGCCGTTCAAGTCATGGCGCCACCGCTTCACCCCCAGGGGCGTTCGCGATACCATTTGGTGATGACATGCTTGACGCCGCTGCGGACCTTCATGCCGTGGTGGATGCTGGCGGGGTTGAAGCGATCCGGGGTGATGCGGTTGTTCCAGGCGAGCAGCTTGCCGGTTTCGGGCTGCACCGTCTTGCCGATCTTCGTGAAGCGGGTGGCGCCACCGGCGGCCGGTTCGTTGAGATAGACCATCAAGGTCCAGGTGCGGTTGCCCGCGACCGCGCAGAATCTGTCATAGTCCGCGCCCTTGGGCTCGAAATAATCGGTATGTGCCTTGAATTCCTGGCCGACGCCATAGCGCTGGCCTTGGATCGGTTCGCCATATTGGGTGGCGATGCCGGCGAAGCTGTCGAGCCGGGCGTTGATGGCGGCGACGAACGGGTCGCCATGGTCGAGGTCGCAGGTCTCGCTGGTGCGGAAATAGCCGTCGCCATTGGCGTCGGCGATGGTCGAGGGGCGACGGTCCGCATCGATCCGCGCGATCAGCTGCGCGCATTCGTCAACACTCAGGAAATCACGCTGGATGAAGAGGGTGAGATCCTTGCTGGGCACCCGCTGGACGCGCGGATGGCTGGCAATCCAGGCCGGATCGGCGTCGGCTGCGGCGGGCGGTGACAGGATCGGGTCGGACGAGGTCATGGGCATTTCCGCGAATGACGGCGCTACAGGCCGGTTTCCGTGGCCCTAGCTATCGTTGACCCTGCGAAATGCAAGCATCGTCGCGGCCCCATTGCTCACTGTCATATTATGGTAACATAAACGTCATCTGGCAGTAAGAAGAGTTGCCTAGCAGGCGGGCGAACCAAGGGGGACATTTCGGCTCATGCGTGTGCCGTTCGGCGACAAGTTGCAAGGGTGGCGGCGCTATGCGCGGCCGGTCGACTGGCTGGGGCTGGTCGAAAAGCTGTTGCTGGCCGTGCTGGCATTGCAGCTGGCCCGGCTGGTGTGGATATTGCTGACGCCGGTCGGTGCCTTTGGCCCCTGGGAAGGGCGCCAGGCGCAGCTGCTTTCGTCCAGTGCGCGACAGGCGCTGTTCGCCAGCTTCGATCCCTTTTTCCGCACCGGCGCGCCACAGGCGGGCAATGGCGTCGTCACCTCGCTGGCGCTGACGCTCTATGGCGTGCGGCTGAACGAGGGGACGGGGCAGGGATCGGCGATCTTGTCGACGCCCGACGGCATCCAGAACAGCTATGCCGTGGGCGACGAGATCATGCCCGGCGTGGTGTTGAAGGCGGTATTGTTCGACCATGTGACGATCGATCGCGGCGGGGCGGAGGAGCAGGTGTTCCTCGACCAGTCGCAGCCGGCGTCGGCGGCCGGCGGACCGGCTGGTGGGCCGGGCGGCGCGCCCGAGGGGGATATGGCGCCGGGCGAGGGCGCGCCCTCGCCGGTGCCGGGCCGCGATGCGCCGAGCGCCGATGCGGTGAAGCGCGACATCGGCTTTTCCCCGCGCACCCAGAATGGCCGGGTGACCGGGCTGGTGCTGAGCCCCAAGGGGCCGGGCTTTCAAAATGCCGGTTTCCAGGCCGGCGACATCGTGACCCAGATCAATGGCCAGCCGATCGGATCGGCCGGTGACCTGGCATCATTGCAGAACCAGATCGTGCCCGGCGCACGCCTGTCCCTGACCGTGGAGCGCGGCGCCGTCACCGTGCCGATCAACCTGATATTGCAAGGCCAATGACCAGACATATCCTCAAATATTCCGCCGCCCTCGCGCTGGTCCTGGCTGCCCCGGTTCCCGGCCATGCGCAGCAGACGCTGAATGTGCGCGATGCCGATATTCGCGCCTTCATCCAGGATGCCGCGCGCGTCACCGGCCGCACCTTCATCATCGACAACCGGGTGCAGGGCAAGGTGTCGGTGGTGACCGACCGGCCGCTGTCCAAGTCGGAATATTTCGAGATCGTGCTGTCGACGCTGCGCGCCAACGGCCTGGTCGCGGTGCCGGCGCCCGGTGGCGCCTATCGCATCCAGCCGGCGGACGGCGCGGCCGGCCAGCCGAGCGCGGTGGGCCGGGCGGCGACCCGCAACAGCTTCGTCACCGAAGTCTTCCGCCTGCGCTCGGTCGATGCGGCGAGCGTGCTGGAAACGCTGCGCCCGCTGATCAGCAAGGAAGGCACGGTCACCGCCAATCGCGCCGGCAACAGCATCGTCGTCGCCGATTATGCCGACAATGTCGCGCGCATCCGCCAGGTGATTGCGCGGGTCGACCGCGATACCAGCTCGACCCAGATGGTGATGTTGAAAAATGCCGGTGCGCGCGAGATCGCGACATCGCTGCAGGCACTGGTGCAAAGTGGCGGCGGCGAGAATGGCGCGCCGGCGGCCGCCAGCGTGGTGCCGATCGACAGCAGCAATGCGATCGCCATTCGCGGCGATGTGAACACAGTCACGCGCCTGGCCAATATGGCGCGCGAGCTGGATCGTCAGGCGGCGAGCGGCACGGAAATTCGCGTTTACTGGCTGGAACATGCCGATGCGGAGAAGCTGTTGCCGGTGTTGCAGCAACTGATCGGCCAGTCGAGCAGCACTCCCGTCACCTCGTCGGTGCCGGCGGCCGGCGCCAGCGGCGGTGCTGGTGGTGGCGCGGCCCCGGCCAGCGCGGCGGCAGCGCCGGTCGCAGCCAGCTCCAGTGGATCGAGCGGCAGCGGCATTTCGACCCGCGGCCCGGCGATCGTCACCCGCTATGAAGGCGCCAATGCGATCATCGTTGCCGCCAACAGCGACGTGCAGCGCATGCTGGGCGAGACCATCCGCCAGATCGACACCCGCCGCGAGCAGGTGCTGGTGGAGGCGATCATCGTCGAGATCAGCGACGCGGCGGCCAAGAAGCTGGGCGTGCAGTTCCTGCTCGGCAGCACATCGACCGGCTTTGCCGCGACCAATTACAGCAATGCCTCGCCCAGCCTGATCACCATCGCCGGTGCCTATGGCGCGACCAAGCTGGGCACCACCAAGACGACGGTGGTGGCGGCCGACGGCACGACCACGACGACCGAGACGCAGACCAACAGCGATCTGGCCAGCAGCCTGACCCAGGCGGCGGTCGATAGCCTGGCCAGCGCGACCGGCATCGTCGGCGGTCTTGGCACGCAGATCGGCAAGAACGGCATTTTCGGCGCGATCATCAATGCAGTGAAGTCGGATACCGAGAGTAACCTGCTGTCCACGCCGTCGGTGATGACGCTGGACAATCAGAAGGCTTCGATCCTGGTCGGCCAGCAGGTGCCGGTGACCACCGGCGAGGCGCTGAGCCAGAATTTCGACAACCAGTTCCGCACCGTCCAGCGCCAGGATGTCGGCATCAAGCTGGAGGTGAAGCCGCAGATCAACACCGGCGGCGCGATCAAGCTGTTCCTGAAGCAGGAAGTGTCGAGCGTGGCGGGGCCGGTCAGCAATTCGAGCAGCGACCTGATCATCAACAAGCGCGAGATCGAGACCACGGTCACGGTCGATGACGGCGAAATCCTGGCGCTGGGCGGCCTGCTGGACGATAATGAGCGCAAGACGATCGAGCGCATACCGCTGCTGTCCGACATTCCGGGCATTGGCGAGCTGTTCAAGTCGCGCAGCAAGAGCCGGACCAAGACCAACCTCATGGTCTTCATCCGCCCGACCATCCTGCGCACCAAGGAAGATGCGCAGCGCCTGACCCAGCAGCGCTATGGCTATGTGCGCGGCATGCAGTTGCAGCGCAGCCCCGACAGCGAGCCGACCATCGACGAGTTGGTGCGCGACTATATGGGTGCGCAGCCCCCGATCGCGCCGCAGCCCGGCGACATGCTGGTCGAGCCGCAGGTCAGTGCGCCGGGCGCCGCTTCGCCGGCAACATCGCCGGCACCGGGACAGGTCCAGGTCATCGAACCCACGGTGCGGCAGTCGAGCGGCGTCGTCCGCCCGGTCGACCTGCCGCCAAGCGGAGAGCAGAAGTGAGCGAACAGGAGCATGTGACGGTAATGCCGTCGGTTCTTCCGCCACGACCGGTCGACATCCCCTATGGCTTTGCCCGCAAGCATGGCGTGGTGATGCTGCCGCAGGATGGCGAGCGACTGTCGATCGCGGTGCGCGAGGGCAGCGATCCGCGCGTGTTGCTGGAGGTGCGCCGTCATCTCGCCCGCAGCTTCGACGTGCGCTTTGTCGAGGCGCCGCAGTTCGACCGGCATCTGTCCGATCATTATGCGATGGAGGGCAGCGCTGCCGCCATGGCCGGGTCGATCGACGTCGGCGCGGACGAGCTGGACATATTGGCCGCAGATATCCCGACCGCCGACGATCTGCTCGACAGCGCGGACGACGCGCCGGCGATCCGCCTGATCAACGGCATCATTGCCGAGGCCGCGCGCCAGGGCGTGTCGGACATTCATATCGAACCCTATGAGACGGGCCTGATCGTGCGGATGCGCGTGGATGGCGTGCTGCGCGAGACGCTACGCATGCCGCCGCATGTCGCGCCGGTGGTGGTCAGCCGCATCAAGGTGATGGCGCGGCTCGACATTGCCGAACGGCGCGTGCCGCAGGATGGCCGCATCGGCCTGACGCTGGGCGGCAAGCTGCTCGACGTGCGCGTATCGACCCTGCCTAGCCGGGCAGGCGAGCGGGTGGTGCTGCGTATCCTGGACAAGGAAAATGCCGGCATCACGCTCGACCTGCTGGGCATGACCGGTGCGCCCGACCGCATCTTCCGCGAGGGGCTGAGCGAGCCCAACGGCATCATCCTGGTCACCGGGCCGACCGGTTCGGGCAAGACGACGACGCTCTATGCTGGCCTGCGCAACCTGAATGACGGTAGCCGCAATATCCTGACCGTCGAAGACCCGGTCGAATATGCGATGGAGGGCGTCGGCCAGACCCAGGTCAATGCCAAGGTCGGCCTGACCTTTGCCGCCGGGCTGCGCGCGATCCTGCGCCAGGACCCCGATGTCGTCATGGTCGGCGAAATCCGCGACCGCGAGACCGCCGAGATTGCGGTGCAGGCGTCGCTGACCGGCCATCTCGTGCTGTCCACCGTCCATACCAATGACGCGGTCGGCGCGATCACCCGTATGCGCGACATGCGGGTCGAACCCTTCCTGCTCGCCTCCACGCTGCGCGCCGTCGTCGCTCAGCGACTGGTGCGGCGGCTGTGCCAGCATTGCCGCGAGCCGGTGCAGGCCGACAAGTCGGCAAGCGCCCTGCTGGGCTTTGACCCCGGCACGATCATCTACCGGGCGCGCGGCTGCGACGAATGCAACGGCACCGGCTACAAGGGCCGGATCGGCGTGTTCGAGGCGATCCGCGTCGACGACACGATCCGCCGCCTGATCAACGATGGCGGCGACGAGTCGCTGATCGCCCGCCATGCCTTCCTCAATGCGCCGAACCTGGGGTCGGCCGCGCGCGCGCTGGTGCGCGACGGCCAGACCACGGCCGAGGAAGCGATCCGCGTGTCGCGCCGCGATGCGACCGAGGTGGAAACCATTGCCGATGGCTGATTTCGACTATGTCGCGATCGATCCGGCGGGCAAGGAACGCAAGGGCAGCGTCAAGGCGGACAGCCTGGACGAGGCGCGGGTAAAGCTGGATGCGCGCAAGCTGTTCGTCGTGCGGCTGGAGCCGGGCGCGGTGTCGGTCGCGCGCAAGCGGGCCGGCCTGTCGCTGCGCGCGCCCAAGCTGTCGGCCAAGGAACTGACGCTTTTCACCCGGCAGTTGTCGACCCTGATCCAGGTGAGCCCGCTGGAGGAGTCGCTGCGCACGATCAGCCGGCAGAGCGAGCAGGATCATGTCCGGGCGATCGTGGGCAAGGTCCATTCCGGCGTGCTGGAGGGACGGCGGCTAGCCGATGCGCTGGGCGCGGAGCCGAAAAGCTTTCCTGCCCTCTATCGCGCGATGATCTCGGCCGGCGAAAGCTCCGGCAGCCTGCCCACCATCATGGAGCGTCTGTCCGAACTGATGGAGCGGCAGGCGGTGATGCGCTCCAAGGTGCTGACCGCCATCGCCTATCCTTCGGTGCTGGCGACCTTCGCCGTGTTCGTGGTCGCGGCGCTGATGATCTTCGTCGTGCCCAAGGTGGTCGAACAGTTCGACACGGTGGGCCAGCAATTGCCGCTGCTCACGCGCATGGTGATGGGCATTTCCGCCTTCCTGGCAGGCTATTGGTGGTTGTTGCTGATCCTGATCGGGCTTGGCGCCTTCGGCTTCTGGCGCGCGCTCAAGATCGACAGCTTCCGCTATCGCTTCGACGCAATGTTGCTGGGCCTGCCGGTGCTGGGCCGGCTGATCCGCGACCTGCATGCCGCGCGGATGGCGCGCACGCTCTCGACCATGGTGGCGAGCCGGCTGCCGCTGATGGAGGGCCTGTCGCTGACCGCGAACACGGTGCATAATCGGGTGCTGCGCAAGGCGTCGGACGAGATTGTCGAGGCGATCCGGGGCGGTGGCAGCCTGTCGGCGGCGTTGAAGCGGGCAGGGGTGTTTCCCCCGTTGCTGGTCTATCTGGCGGCGAGCGGCGAGAGTGCCGGGCGGCTCGACACGATGCTGGAACGCGCGGCCGATTATCTGGAGCGCGAGTTTGACGCCTTCACCTCGGCCGCGCTCGCCATGCTGGAGCCGATTATCATCATATTGATGGGCGGCATCGTCGCCGTCATCATCCTGTCCATCCTGCTGCCGATCCTGCAGCTGCAAAGCCTGACAGGGGCTTGAAGGAGTAGAATATGCGAAAGATCCTCTCCCTCCGTCATTCCCGCGCAGGCGGGAATCCATCTCTCAACGTCGAACCGAAAGCGCAAGCTGGGGAGATGGATCCCCGCCTGCGCGGGGATGACGAACAGGAAGTGGGGCGTTCCGCCGAACACGGCTTCACGCTGGTCGAGCTGATGGTCGTGATCGTCATCATCGGCCTGCTGGCGACGATCGTGGCGATCAACGTCATTCCCGCCACCGATACCGCCCGCGTCGAGAAGGCCAAGGCCGACATTTCGACCATCGAACAGGCGCTGGAGCAATATCGCCTCGACAACCTGAACTATCCCGCCGCGTCGGACGGTCTGCAGGCATTGCTCAACCCGCCCGCATCGCTGGCGCAGCCGCAGCGCTATCGCCGCGGCGGCTATATCAAGAAGCTGCCGCAGGACCCGTGGGGCCGCGCCTATATCTACACCGTGCCGGGCAAGAAGGGCGCGTTCGACATCAGCTCGCTGGGCGCCGACGGCCAGCCGGGCGGCGAGAATGAGAATGCGGACATTTATTCCAGCGAAATGTGATGCCGCGCGCCGAGCGGAACGAGCTACCTCGCTCCGCTCGGCAGGGGGCTTCGACAGGCTCAGCCCGAACGGTGGCGGGGCATCGGCTCCGCCACGAAACGGCTTCGTGTCCTTTTCGCGTTCCGCCGAACATGGCTTCACGCTGATCGAGCTGATGGTCGTGCTGACGATCATCGGCTTCATTTCGGCTGCCGTGGTGATCGCCATTCCCGATCCGCGCGGCCGGATCGTCGACGATGCCGACCGCTTTGCCGCGCGCGTTGCCGCCGCGCGCGACGAAGCGGTCGTCACCGCGCGCCCGATGGGCGTGTGGGTCTCGGCCTCGGGCTATGGGTTCCAGCGCCGCGAGGGCGGCCAATGGGTGCCGATGGAGGAAAAGCCCTTCGTCAGCGCCGACTGGAAGACGGGCACGCGGGCGCTGGTGGGCCAGGACGGCCGCCAGCAGATCGCCTTCGACGGCACCGGCCTGCCCACCGATCCGCTGACCATCACCCTGGCGCGCGAGGCGGAGCGGGTGCAGGTCAGCGTCGACATGGCCGGAAAGGTCGCGGTCGGTGGCTGATCGGCGCAATGAAAAGGGCGTCGCGCCTTCGTCGCGTTCCGCCCAGCAGGGCTTCACGCTGCTCGAAATGCTGGTCGCGCTGGCGGTGTTCAGCCTGGCGGCGCTGGCGCTGGTGCGGTTGCAGGGGGTGACGCTGCGCACCGCCGCCGACCTCGACAGCAAGGCGCTGGGCCAGATCGTCGCCCGCAACCTGATGGTCGAGGTGCAGAGCGATGTCGCCCCGCCCTCGGTCGGCGAGGAGGATGGCGAGGTCGAAAATGGCGGCCGCCGCTGGCACTGGACCCGCACCGTCAAGGCGAGCGAGGACAAGCGCCTGTTGCAGGTCGATCTGGTGGTCGATGGCCAGCCGGGCGCATCGCCGGTGGTGCTCAGCTTCCTGCGGGAGGTGGAGTGATGAGGCCGGAGAAGCCGGAAGGCGGACGGGGTGAACAAGGTTTTACGTCTTTGAGGCGTTCCGCCGAACACGGCTTCACGCTGATCGAGCTGCTCGTCGCGCTGATGATCTTTGCGATGCTGGCGGCGGCGGGTGTGCTGTTGCTGGGCAACAGCGTGTCGGCGCAGGCGCAGGTCAAGGCGCGGCTGGACGACATGGCGGCGATCCAGCGGGCCGCGGGCGCGCTGTCGGCCGATCTTGGCCAGGCGGTGCCGCGCATCAGCCGCACCGAGGCGGGGACGCTGGCGCCGGCCTTCTGGGCGCATCGCGACGGCGAGGAACAGCCGGTGATGCAGTTCGTGCGCGGCGGATGGGACAATCTGGGCGATCTGCCGCGACCATCGTTGCAGAAGGTGGAATATTGGGTGCGGCAGGGCCGGCTGGAACGGCGCGGCTATGCCCAGATCGACGGCGCGGCGGGCGACGAGCCGGCGGCGCTGCTCGACCATGTCGAGGAGGTGACGCTCCGCTTCCGCGACGTAGAGGGCAAGTGGCGCGAGGACTGGACGCCGGGCCAGCCCGACCTGATGCCGCGCGCGGTGGAGATGGTGGTCAAGCGCACCGGCGAGCCGCCGGTCACGCTGCGCTTCCTGGTGGCGCCCGGTCCCAGGGAAGCGCCGCTTGACGATCAGGAGGCGTCCAATGCGGCGGCCTGATCCCAACCGGCCCGAAGAGCGCGGTGCCGCGCTGCTGACCGTATTGCTGCTGGTCGCGGTGATGGCGGTGGTGGCGGCCACGGCGCTGGAGCGGGTGGCGCTGGCGACGCGCATGACCGGCAATGGCGGCGCGGTCGATCAGGGGCGGGCCTTTGCCGATGCCGGCATGGTGATCGCGCGCCTCAAGATCGGCGATCTGGTCGCGGCCAGCCCCGGCAAGACGACCCTGGCGGGCAACTGGATGGGCACGCCGCAGGCGATCCCGGTGCCCGGCGGCATGGCGACGGCGCGGGTGACTGATGGCAGCAACTGCTTCAATCTCAACAGCGTGGTTGCCGGCAACAACGAGAACAGCCTGAAGGTGCGCCCGGTGGCGGTTTCGCAGTTCCAGGCGCTGTTGCAGGCGCTGGGCGTCGATGTGCGCCAGGCGCAGGTCGCCGCTGCCTCGCTCGCCGACTGGATCGACACCGACAGCGTGCCCCAGCCGGGCGGCGCCGAGGACGAGACCTATGCCCGCGCGGCGCGGCCCTATCGCACCGCCAACCGCTTCATGGTCGACGCCAGCGAGCTGCGGGCGGTGAACGGCATCACGCCGGCGGTCTATGATCTGGTCCGGCCCTGGGTCTGCGCGCTGCCGGTGTCGGACATGTCGCCGATCAATATCAACACCTTGCTGCCCGATCAGGCGCCGCTGTTCGCGATGCTGCTGCCGGGGCAGCTGAGCGTCGCGCAGGCACGGCAATTGCTGGCGCAACGGCCGGCGGAAGGCTACGGCAGCATACCGCAATTCTGGCAGGCACCCTCTCTGGTCGGGCTCAGCCCGCTCACCGAGGTGGCCGAGCAGGTCAAGTTGACGACGGGATTTTTCAGAGTGGACGTGTCGGTGAATGTAGGGGGAACGCAAGTGGTGGAGCGCGGGCTGATCGATGCCCGGCAACCGCCGATCCGGCTGGTGCGGCGCGATTGGGGGGCGGGCGCATGAGTTCGGTCGATGCCCTGATCATTGCCCTGCCCGAAGGGGCGGAGGACGCGCCGACATGGATGCGGGTGGTGGATGGCGCGATCGTCCAGACCGGCGCCGGTGCCAACTGGCTGGCCGCCTGTGGCCTGGCCGCGCTGCCCGACAAGGCGCGGGTGATGCTGGTGCCGCCGGCCGCGCTGGTGGCGCTGCACTGGGTGTCGCATCCCGACCTGCCGGCGCGGCAGGGGCGGGCGGCGGCGCGGCTGGCCGCGCTGGCCGGCGCCATCCTGCCGTCCGACCAACTGTTCGCCGCCGCGGACGAGAATGACGATCCCGCCCGCCCGCATATCGTGGCGGTCGCGGCGCGCAGTGACATGCAGCATTGGCTGCTCTGGGCGCAGCATCATGGGCTGGACCCGGACATCATCGTGCCGGCGGCGCTGCTGCTGCCGGAAAGCGATAATGATTTCGTATCCGGAATGATTGGCGGTGCGTCGGTATTGCGCGGCCCTGACATGGCGCTGACCGCCGACATGGCGCTGCCCGAACTGATTGGCGACGCGCCGGTGCGAGCGGTCGCGGCAGACGAGATCGAAGCGCGGCTGGTGGCGGCGCTTGATGCGCCGCCGATCGACCTACGCCAGGGCGATTTCGCCAAGCGGGTGCGGCGGCAGATCGATACGCGGGCGCTGGGCCGGATCGCGATCTGGTGCGGCCTGATCCTGCTGGCCAGCCTGCTCATCAGCTTGGTGACGCTGGTGCGGCAGAATGTCGCCGCCAGCCAGGTCGATGGCGAGAGCCTGGCGCTGGCGCGGCAGGTGCTGCCAGAGGCTTCGGACGTGATGCAGGTCGAGGCGGAGATGGACCGGCAACTCGCCGCGCGCGGAGCCGGCGCCTATGCCTTCACCGCCCCGGTCGCCGGCCTGATGAGCGCGATGCAGGATGCGCCGGGCGTATCGCTGACGGCGCTGTCGCGCGATCCCGACGGGATGCTGCGCGCGACGCTGGCTGCCGCCAAGGCGGATGACATCAACATCGTGCTGCTGGCGCTGCAGGCGGCCGGTTACACGATCACGGCGACCCCGTCCCAGGATCCGGGCGGGCGCACGCTGGCAGATATTACGGTGCGGTCATGATGGACAGGATGAAAGCCTATTGGATCGAGCGGTCGCCGCGCGAGCAATGGATGCTGGGCGTGATGTTCGCGCTGCTGGCGGTGGTCATATTGTGGCTGGGCGTGGCCCGGCCGCTGACCTATGCGCAGGTTTCCGCCCGCGATGCCCTGCGCGAGGCGACCGATCGCAATGCGGCGATCCGCGCCAAGGTGAAGCTGTTGAAGCATCTGCCGCGCAGGCCCACACCGACCGGCCCGTCCATCCCGATCGAACAATTTGTCGGCCAGAGCGCGGGCGAGGCCGGGCTGACGCTGGAACGGGCGCAGCCGCAGGGCAATGACCGGATGGAAATCGCCATCGCCTCGGTCCGTCCGGTGGCGATGATGAGCTGGATCGCGGGGCTGGAGGCGCAGGGGCTTCGGGTCGAGACGATGAGTGCGCGGCCTTCGCCGACCGCAGGCAGCGTGTCGGTGCAGGCGGTGCTGGTGCGCGGAGGCGGCCAATGAAGGGGCTGATCCTGTCGCGCCGGATGCGCATCATCCTGATCGCGCTGTTCATATTCGGCCTGATCCTCTTCATTCCGATGCGCGTGGCGCTGGGGCTGGCGCAGCTCGACCGGCTGGGCCTGGCCGCGCGCGAGATACGCGGCAGCGTGTGGAGCGGGCGGATCGACCAGCTGATGCTGGGTGAAATGCCGATGGGGTCGGTGCGCGCCGGCCTGTCGCCGCTATCGCTGCTGGTCGGCCGGGCGCGGTTCGACATTGCCCGCCATCGCGGGCAGCCCGACGACATAGCGGGCGCGCTGACCGTCGGCCTCGACCGGATCGGCATAGATGACGTGACCGGCTCGGTACCGCTGGGCCGCACCTTCGCGCCGCTGCCGGTCAGCGGACTGATGATGGAGGATGTCAGCGGCTATTATCGCGGCGATGTCTGCGGCCATGCCGAAGGCCGGGTGCGGGCGCGGATGGCGACGCAGATCGCCGGGCTGAATCTGTCGCAGGGGCTGTCGGGCACGGTCGCCTGCGATGGTGACGCGCTGTTGCTGCCGCTGGTCAGCCAGTCTGGCATGGAAAAGATCAATCTGCGTATCTGGCGGTCGGGCCGCTATACCGCCGAAATGCGGGTGGAAACCGCCGATCCGGCGCTGGCCGGGACGCTGGGGCAGGCGGGCTTCGCCACGGTCGGCAACGCCTATGTGCTGAAGGTCGAAGGGACGTTGTGATCGATCCCTGGGCGGCCCTGATCGGCGCGATCGCGGGTGCGATCGCGGGCAGCTTCCTTGCCACCCTGATCCTGCGCTGGCCGCAGGGGCGCGGCGTGATGCGCGGCCGGTCGGCCTGCGACGGCTGTGGCCGGCTACTGGGGGCGATCGACCTGGTGCCGATGCTGAGCGCGCTGGTGCAGCGCGGCCGATGCCGGACCTGCGGCGTGGCGATCGATCCGCTCCATGGCCGGGTGGAGGCGGGCTGCGCGATCATCGGCGCGCTGGCGCTGGGTTTCGTGCCGGATCTGGGCGGGATCGGCTGGGCGCTGCTCGGCTGGATGCTGCTGACCCTGGCGCTACTGGACTGGCGCTATTTCTGGCTGCCCGATGCGCTGACCCTGCCGCTGGCTTTTCTGGGCTTCACCCTGGGGCTTTGGACCACAGACGTCGCGCTGGTCGACCGGGTGATCGGCGCGGCAACGGGTTATCTGGGACTGCTGGCGATCGCGCTCGGCTATCGCGCGCTGCGCGGGCGCGAGGGGCTGGGGCTGGGCGACGCCAAGCTGCTCGGCGCGATCTGCGCCTGGCTGGGCTGGCAGGCGCTGCCCTTCATCCTGCTGATCGCGGCCTCGCTGGGGCTGGTAGGGGCGCTGATCGCGCTGGCGCTGGGCCGGGCGGTGCAGGGGCAGAGCCGGGTGCCGCTGGGCACTTTGCTGGCGATCGCGACGCTGCCGGGCTGGATCGTGCGAGGGTTGATCTAGCGGACGACGAGAGCGTCTGGGCCGCGTAAGCAAGTTCGGACGGGCAGGTTGCGACCAGAAGCCGCCCTTGCCTACGCCCCGGAAGGGCTATTATGCCTTGTTTCGACCTAAGCCTGTCCTACAGCCTCCGCATCCTGCTAGACCCACCCAAGGCTCTTTCCCATCGTCTGCGCACCTTCCATCCTCGCACGAAGATTTCCAACGCGCGCACGAAAATGTCAGGATGTGCAGGAAATATGCGAAGTTAAGCGCGGCCGATCCTATTTTCGGCCCTTGTGCTTGGGGCGCAGCCGTGGCGCGGCGTCGGACTGGCGGCGGACCAGTTCATAGTCCAGCAGCATGTGCGGCGGGCCACCCTCGCTCTGGGCGCGGCGGCCCTTGATATGGCGTACCAGCAGGTCGACCGCCGCGCGCGACATGGCGCTGATCGGCTGGCGGATGGTGGTCAGTTCCGGCCAGATGGTGGTGGCGAGCGAGGTATCGTCGAAGCCGCAGACGGTAAGGTCACCGGGCACGTCCAGCCCGTTGCGATGGGCGATCGCCACCGTCGCGGCGGCCATGTCGTCATTGCTGGCGAAGATGGCGGTCGGCGGATTGTCCCGCGCCAATATATGCTCGGCCGCGTCCAGCCCGGATCGGTAGGTGAAGAAACCCTGTTCCACCAGCGCATCGTCCAGCGCGATGCCGGCTTCGCCCAGCGCCCGGATATAGCCCTGATACCGTTCCTCGCTGGCGCTCAGGTTCGGATGCCCCTTGATGAAGCCGATGCGGTTATGGCCCAGGCCAATCAGGTGCCGGGTCATTTCATAGGCCGCGCCCCGGTCGTCGATGCTGACCGCGGCCAGGCTGGCCGGCGCATGGCCGGTCGCCACCACGACGGCGGGGATGCCCGCCTCGCGCAGCGCATCGATCATCGCTTCATGGTCGCACAGCGGCGGCGGCAGCACGACGCCGTCGATCCGGCCGCGCACCAGATGGTCGACCACCGCCTTGATCGCGGTTTGCTCGTCCCATTTCTCGACAACCAGGTCGATGCCGGCGCGGCTCGACTGGTCGAGGCTGCCGACCAGGAATTCCGACAGATAGGATGCCGATGGGTTGGAATAGAGCAGGCCGATCCGCGTCTCGTCGCCGCCCGCCAGGCTACGCGCGGCGGCGCTGGGGGAGTAGTTGAGCGCGGCGATCGCCGCCTCCACCTTCTCCTTGGTCGCCGCCCGCACCACCTGTTCACCGTTGATCACCCGCGACACCGTCATCGGCGACACGCCGGCATGTTTCGCCACATCGTTGATGGTGGGCGCGTTGCGCTGGCGGCGGGAACTTCTGGCTTCCATCAGGATTTCGGGGCCTTCGACATGGGACTAAACCTCTCTGCTAGCGGGATCATTGCGCAAGCTTAAGTAAAATCTCATTTCGGGTGCCCCGGCGCATAAGGGAAGCTGAGCGCCTTGTACCAGTCGAGCGGGTGGGCGGGCGCCGCGCTGCCGGCGGGCAGGGGGCGGCCGGACACCGACTGGAAATAGGCGATGCACGCGTCGCGCCACCATTTCGCTTCGCGATGCTGGATCGCCAGGAAGGTCTCGACCTGCGCGAAGCGCTCGGCGTCGACCTGAGGCTTGAGCTTGGCCCAGTCCCGCTGCATCGCCGCGACCGTTTCGACGCCCCGGTCATAATGATGGATGAGGCCGTCCCACAGCGTCTCGCCCGATTGCAGGCGATAGTCCCAAGGCAGGTGATGGAACCACAGCAGGTCGCGCTCCGGCGTGGTCTTCGGATTGTCGAGCAGCTTCGCCAGCGCCGGCGCATATTGGCTGGTGGCATTGCTGCCCGTCCTGGTCCGGTCGAAGCCGATGCCCTGCCTGTCGGCCTTGTGATAATAGACCGGGTTCCATTCGGGCCGTGCCAGTTCCGACACCCAGGGGGCGGGGCCATAATGATGGCCGGTGCCCATGATATGGGCCAGGCCCAGCGGCGTCATATAGTCGACCGCCGCCTCGCGCGATCCCATCATCATCGCGACGATTGGCGCAACCACCTTTGGATCGGGGGAGAAGGTCTGCGCCGCCCATTCGCGCGCGACAGCCTCGGCGGTCAGGTCCGTGTCCCACGCCATGCGGCCGAAGGCATACCAGTCCGCCTGGTTGAAGATCGATCCGCTCCAGTCGCGGTCGACGCCGATATTGGCGACCCCGGCAATGCCGGTCAGCTTGTGGCCTTCCAGCGATCCGTCGATCACCTTGGCGACGGTCGATCCCTTGCCCCTGGCCAGCGTATCGCTCTTCAGCGTCTCCTCGAACAGCGTGCCGAGATAGGTAAGGTGGGTCGACTGGCCCAGATATTCCTTGGTGATCTGGAATTCCATCATCAGCGGCGTCTTGGGCATCGCGCCGAACAGCGGGTGGAAGGGTTCGCGCGGCTGGAAGTCGATCGCGCCATTCTTCACCTGGACGATGACATTGTCGGCAAACTGGCCGTCGAGCGGCTTGAAGTCGCTATAGGCCTGCTTGGCGCGATCGTCGGGATTGTCATGGGCGTAGACGAAGGCGCGCCACATCACGATGCCGCCATGCGGCTTGACCGCGGCCGCCAGCATGTTGGCGCCGTCGGCATGGGTGCGCTTGTAATCCTGCGGGCCGGGCTGGCCCTCGCTGTTCGCCTTCACCAGGAAACCGCCGAAATCGGGGATCGCCTTGTAGATTTCGTCGGCCTTGGCCTTCCACCAGGCGGCAACCGCCGGGTCGAGCGGATCGGCGCTTTTCAGGCCATCCAGTTCCATCGGCGCGGTCCATTTGACCGACAGATAGACCTTGATGCCATAGGGGCGGAACAGGTCGGCCAGCGCCGCCGCCTTGGCGATATACGCCGCCGTCAGGCTGTCCGACTTGGCGTTCACATTGTTGAGCACCGTGCCGTTGATGCCCAGCGAGGCATTGGCGCGGGCATAGTCGGTATAGCGCGGCCCCTTATAATCTGGCAGGCGCCACCAGTCCCAGATCGACTGGCCGGCATAGCCGCGCTCCACCGTGCCATCCAGATTGTCCCAATGGTTGAGCAGGCGCAGGCCGATGCGCGGCGCGCTGCGCATATCGATCCGGTCGAGCGCCGCGCCGGTACGCGCCAGCCGCAGCCAGGCATAGGCGCCGTGCAGCACGCCGACATCGGTCGCCCCGGCGATCACGGTCACCGGCTTGCCGGCAACCGTCATGGTGCGAATCGCATAACCATCTGCGCCCAGCCCGTCGGTCGATATGGACGGCTTGTCCTGCTGCGCGGCCGATTGCAGCAGGATCGCACCTTGCTGCACCGTTGCTGTCAGGGGCACGGTGGCGCCGGTCAGCCCGGCTATGCCGCGCTGCAATTCCTGTCGGGCGATCGCCAGGGTGGGGGTGTCTGCGCCGACGATGCCGCGCGCGCTGGCCCCGATCCGCTGGGCAGTGGCGGCATCGGCCGGCGCATTGCGCAGCCACAGATCGTAACCGTCTTCCGCCAGCGCGCGCGGCGCGCCGATCAAAAGGGCGCTGGCCATGATCCAGCAAAACAGGCGCGCAAACATTCGGTCCTCTCCCCCTTGGCCCGCAGGCAATTTTTTGGTGCATTGCCAACGGTGGCATTGACAAGCAGCTCTTGGGTTGTGATGGTAACGCTATCAGTTGATCGGCGGCAAGCAAAAAGGAAAGCCGCGACAAAATTGGAGAGGGGCGTCGTGATCCGGTCAGTTCAGTTTTTGTGCGCAGCATCAGCGCTGTCGCTGGTGATGGCGGCGGCGCTCACGCCCGTTACGGCGGCGCCCGCGACCGGCCAATCGGCGCGCCCGCTCTACAAGGATGCGTCCGCCCCGATCGAGGCGCGCGTCGATGATCTTCTGGCGCGCATGACGCTGGATGAAAAGATCGCCCAGATCACCACCGTCTGGACCGACAAGGTGAAGCTGCTGGACGCGCAGGGCGAACTGGACCCCGGCAAGCTCAGCCCGACCTTCCCCAACGGCATCGGCCATTTCACCCGTCCGTCGGACGGTCGTGGCAGTTTCAGCCCGCGCGTCGTGCCTGGTCGCGATCCGCGCCGCACCGTGGCACTGGTCAACGGCCTGCAGAAATGGGCGATGACGCAGACGCGGCTCGGCATCCCGATCCTGTTCCATGAGGAAGGGCTGCACGGTTATGCCGCCGTCGGCGCGACCAGCTTCCCCCAGTCGATCGCCATGGCGTCGAGCTGGGATCCCGCCATGCTGCGCCAGGTCAATCAGGTGATCGCCCGCGAAATCCGCGCGCGCGGCGTGCCCATGGTGCTGTCGCCCGTGGTCGACATCGCCCGCGACCCGCGCTGGGGCCGGATCGAGGAAACCTATGGCGAGGATCCCTATCTGGTCGGTGAAATGGGCGTCGCGGCGGTGGAGGGGCTTCAGGGTGTTGGCCGTTCGCGCACGCTCCAGCCCAATCATGTCTTCGCCACGCTCAAGCATCTGACCGGCCATGGCCAGCCCGAAAGCGGCACCAATATCGGCCCGGCGCCAGTGTCGGAACGCGAACTGCGCGAGAATTTCTTCCCGCCCTTCGAACAGGTGGTGAAACGCACCGGCATCGAAGCGGTGATGGCCAGCTATAACGAGATTGATGGCGTGCCCAGCCACGCCAATCGCTGGCTGCTGGAAGATATCCTGCGCGAGGAATGGGGTTTTCGTGGCGCCGTCGTCTCCGATTATTCTGCGGTCGATCAGTTGATGAGCATCCACCATATTGCCGCCAATCTGGAAGAAGCGGCGATGCGCGCGCTCGATGCCGGCGTCGATGCGGACCTGCCCGAGGGCCTGTCCTATGCCGCGCTCGGCAAGCTGGTGCGCGAGGGCAAGGTCAGCGAGGCGAAGGTCGATCTCGCCGTGCGGCGCATGCTGGAGTTCAAGTTCCGCGCCGGCCTGTTTGAAAATCCCTATGCCGACGCCAATGCGGCGGCCGCGATCACCAACAATGAAGAGGCCCGCGCGCTCGCCCGCACCGCGGCCCAGCGCTCGATCACCCTGCTCAAGAATGACGGCGTGCTGCCGCTGAAGCCCGAAGGCACGATCGCGGTGATCGGCCCCAGCGCGGCGGTGGCGCGGCTGGGCGGCTATTATGGCCAGCCGCCGCACAGCGTCTCGATCCTCGAAGGGATCAAGGCGCGGGTCGGCGCAAAGGCGAACATCGTCTTCGCCCAGGGCGTCAAGATCACCGAGGATGACGACTGGTGGGCCGACAGCGTCACCAAGTCCGACCCGGCCGAAAACCGCAAGCTGATCGCGCAGGCGGTCGAGGCGGCGCGCAATGTCGACCGCATCATCCTGACCTTGGGCGACACCGAACAGTCGAGCCGCGAGGGCTGGGCCGACAACCATCTGGGCGACCGCCCCAGCCTCGACCTGGTCGGTGAGCAGCAGGAGCTGTTCGATGCATTGAAGGCGCTCGGCAAGCCGATCACCGTCGTCCTCATCAACGGTCGCCCGGCCTCCACGGTCAAGGTCAGCGAACAGGCCAACGCCATCCTGGAAGCCTGGTATCTGGGCGAGCAGGGCGGCAATGCCGTGGCCGACATCCTGTTCGGAGACGTCAATCCGGGCGGCAAGCTGCCCGTCACAGTCCCGCGCTCGGCCGGCCAGTTGCCGCTCTTCTACAATATGAAGCCCTCGGCGCGGCGCGGCTATCTGTTCGACACCACCGATCCGCTCTATCCCTTCGGCTTCGGCCTCAGCTACACCAGCTTCAGCCTGTCGGCGCCGCGCCTGTCCGCCACCAGGATCGGCGCCGGCGGCAAGACCAGCGTCTCGGTCGATGTCCGCAACACCGGCGCGCGGGAAGGGGACGAGGTCGTCCAGCTCTATATCCGCGACAAGGTCAGTTCGGTCACCCGTCCGGTCAAGGAGCTGAAGGGCTTCCAGCGCGTCACGCTGAAACCCGGCGAGAGCCGCACCGTCACCTTCAGCGTCGGTCCCGAGGCGCTGCAGATGTGGAACGACCAGATGCACCGCGTCGTCGAACCCGGCGATTTCGAGATCATGACCGGCAACAGCTCGGTCGCGCTCCAGTCCACCACCCTGACGGTGCAATAAGCCATGATGACGACCCGCTTCGCCCGCCGCCAGGCCCTTGGCCTGCTCGCCTCCACCTCCGCGCTCGCCGCCGCCCCGCTGGCGGCGAAGGGGAGGGGCGGCCCGCTCTACAAGGATGCGACCGCCCCCATCGACCTGCGCGTGCGCGACCTGCTCGGCCGCATGACCTTGGAGGAAAAGGTCGGCCAGATCATCGCGCTCTGGGCGACCAAGGCCGACATCATGGACGATCTCACCTTCTCGCCGGCCAAGGCGAGCAAGGCCTATCCCGCCAGCTTCGGCCAGATCACCCGCCCGTCCGACCGGCGCGGCGCGCCCAATGGATCGACCCAGGCCGGCGGAGTCGGTGCGCGCTGGCGCACCCCGGCCGATACCGTCGCCTTCATCAACGCCGTCCAGAAATGGGCGGTGGAGGACACCCGCCTCGGCATCCCGATCCTCTTCCACGAGGAATCGCTCCACGGCTACATGGCGACCGACGCCACCATGTTCCCGATGGCGATCGGCCTTGCCGGCAGTTTCGACCGCCAGCTGATGACCGATGTCCAGTCGGTTATCGCTCGGGAAGTCCGCGCGCGCGGCGTCCATCTCGCCCTCTCGCCGGTGGTCGACATCGCCCGCGACCCGCGCTGGGGCCGGATCGAGGAGACTTTTGGCGAAGACCCCTATCTCTGCGGCGAGATGGGCGTCGCCGCCGTGCTGGGCCTGCAGGGCGAAAGCAAGCAGATCGGCCCGGACAAGGTCATGGCCACGCTCAAGCATATGACCGGTCATGGCCAGCCGCAGGCGGGCGAGAATATCGCGCCCGCGCCGATCAGCGAGCGCGAACTGCGCGAGAATTTCTTCCCCCCCTTCCGTCAGGTGGTCAAGCGCACCGGCATCGCTGCCGTCATGCCCAGCTATAACGAAATTGACGGCGTCCCCAGCCACCAGAATAAATGGCTGCTCGGCGATATCCTGCGCGGCGAATGGCATTTCGATGGCGCCGTGGTCAGCGACTATGGCGCGGTCCCCGAACTCGACACCATCCACCATGTCCAGCCCGACCTGGAGGCGACGGCCCGTGCCGCGCTCCGCGCCGGGGTCGATTGCGAGCTGCCCGATGGCCTGGCCTATCGCACGCTCGTCGAACAGGTCCGCGCCGGAAAAGTGCCCCTTGAGGCCGTCAACCTCGCCTGCACGCGCATGTTGACGCTCAAGTTCCGCGCGGGCCTGTTCGAAAATCCCTGGCCGCGCGCCGATTATGATGCGCTCACCGGCAATGCGGAGGCGCGCTCGCTCGCGCTCAAGGCGGCGCACAAGTCGATCGTCTTGCTCAAGAATGACGGCACCTTGCCGCTCAAGCCCGGCGCCCATCGCAAGGTCGCCGTGATCGGCCCCAATGCCGCGATCGCGCGGCTCGGCGGCTATTCCTCGATCCCGCGTCAGGCGGTCTCGCTGCTCGATGGTATCAAGGCGAAACTCGGCAACCGGGCGGACATCGTCCATGCCCAGGGCGTCTTCATCACCCAGAGCGAGGATCGCTCGGTGGACGAAGTGCTGCTGGCCGATCCGGCAAAGAACCGCCAGCTGATCGCCGAAGCGGTCGAGGTTGCGAAGACCGCCGACATCATCCTGCTGGCCATCGGCGACACCGAACAGACCAGCCGCGAAGGCTTTGCCAAGAACCATCTGGGCGATCGCACCAGCCTTGATCTGGTGGGGGGGCAGAATGACCTGTTCGCCGCGATGAAGGCGACCGGAAAGCCGGTGGTGGTCTGCGCCATCAACGGTCGCCCGCCCAGCTATCCTGCGGTGGTCGATGGTGCCAACGCGCTGCTCGAATGCTGGTATCCGGGGCAGGAGGGCGGCACGGCGATGGCCGACATATTGTTCGGAGACGTCAATCCGGGGGCCAAGCTGCCCGTCACCGTCGCGCGCGACGCGGGCCAGATCCCGATCTTCTACAACCGCAAGCCGTCCTCGCGGCGCGGCTATCTCTTCGCCGATGCCAGCCCGCTTTTCCCGTTCGGCTTCGGCCTCAGCTACACCAAATTCGCCTTCGGTCCGCCGCGCCTGTCGGCCAGCCGCATCGGCGTCGGTGGCGAAGTCACGGTGGAGGTCGATGTCCGCAATGTCGGCACTGTCGCGGGCGAAGAGGTGGTGCAGCTCTATGTCCATGACCAGACCGCCTCGGTCACCCGCCCGCTCAAGGAACTGAAGGGCTTCGAACGGATCGCGCTGGCGCCCGGCGAAAGCCGCACCGTGCGTCTGACGATCGGTCCCGAAGCCTTCGCTCTGTGGAATCTCGACATGCAGGAGGTGGTCGAACCCGGCCTGTTCGACATCATGGTCGGGCCGGACAGCGCCACGCTTCAGACGGTTACATTGGAGATCGCCTGATGGTATTGGCCTGACCAATATCGTTGAAGGTAATTTGATTATCGCCTATGACCATGATTGGTCATACCAGTTTTAGGGGAGCATCCATGCCCAAGATTACCGGCGCCAAGGTCATTGTCACCTGCCCTGGCCGCAATTTCGTCACCCTCAAGATCGAGACCGAGGACGGCGTCTATGGTCTGGGCGATGCGACCCTCAACGGCCGCGAACTGTCCGTCGCCTCCTATCTGCAGGACCATGTCATTCCCTGCCTGATCGGCCGGGACGCGCACCAGATCGAGGATATCTGGCAATATCTCTACAAGGGCGCCTATTGGCGCCGTGGCCCGGTGACGATGTCGGCCATCGCCGCTGTCGACACCGCGCTCTGGGATATCAAGGGCAAGATTGCCGGCCTGCCGGTCTATCAGTTGCTCGGCGGCGCCAGCCGTGAAAGCGTCATGGTCTATGGCCATGCCAATGGCACGACGATCGAGGATACGGTCAAGGTCGCGCTGGAATATCAGGCGCAGGGCTACAAGGCGATCCGCATCCAGTGCGGCGTCCCCGGCATGGCGTCGACCTATGGCGTGTCGAAGGACAAATATTTCTACGAACCTGCCGACGCCGACCTGCCGACCGAAAATGTCTGGAACACCAGCAAATATCTGCGCGTCGTGCCGGAACTGTTCAAGGCTGCGCGCGAAGCGCTGGGCTGGGACGTGCATCTGCTGCACGACATCCATCATCGCCTGACCCCGATCGAGGCCGGTCGCCTGGGCAAGGATCTGGAACAATATCGCCCCTTCTGGCTGGAAGATGCGACCCCGGCTGAAAATCAGGACGCGTTCAAGCTGATCCGCCAGCACACCACCACGCCGCTGGCGGTGGGCGAGATCTTCAATTCGATCCATGACTGCCGCGAACTGATCCAGAACCAGCTGATCGACTATATCCGCGCCACCGTGGTCCATGCCGGCGGCATCAGCCATCTGCGCAAGATCGCGAACCTGGCCGATCTCTATCAGGTCCGCACCGGCTGCCACGGCGCGACCGACCTGTCGCCGGTCTGCATGGCCGCCGCGCTCCACTTCGACCTGTCGGTGCCCAATTTCGGGGTGCAGGAATATATGCGCCACACGCCCGAGACCGATGCCGTCTTCCCCCATGCCTATACGTTCGAGAACGGCGCGATGCATCCGGGCGACAAGCCGGGCCTGGGCGTCGACATCGACGAGGAACTGGCCGCCAAATATGAATATAATCGGGCCTTCCTGCCGGTGAACCGGCTCGAAGACGGCACCATGTTCAACTGGTGATCGCTTGACCTGCTTTGGCCACTCCACGCCGTCATCCCCGCGAAAGCGGGGATCCATCTCCTGCCATAGCCCCAATCGCGAGGTCCGGAGGTGTCGGGGAGAGTCCCGAGCCTCTCTCCGACCCGCGTTCGCGGGAATGACGAAATATTGTCGGAGCGGCCAATGACTACGATCCCCAAACCGTCCGGAAAGGTCCGCTGGATCGTCTGCGGCCTGCTCTTTGCGGCGGTGGTGCTGAGCTATATCGACCGGCTCGTCCTGCCGACGCTCAAGCCTGATCTGCAGGCCCGCTATGGCTGGAGCGAGAGCGGCTATGCCGATCTCGCCATCTGGTTCCAGGCCGGATACGGCATCGCCTATGTCGCCTTCGGCCGGCTGATCGACCGGATCGGCGCGCGGGCCGGCTATGCGCTGGCGGTCGGCCTGTGGACGATCGGCCATGTCATGCACATCTTCTTCACCTCGACCGCCGGCATGCTGTTCGCCCGCATTCCGCTGGCGATCGGCGAGGCGGGCACCTTCCCGGCGGCGATCGCCGCCACCAATGAATGGTTCCCCAAGAAGGAACGCGCCTTCGCCATCGGCATCTTCAATGCCGGCTCCAATGTCGGCGCGATCCTGACGCCGCTGATTGTCCCGGTCATCGCGGTCACGCTGGGCTGGCGCTGGGCCTTCATCCTCACCGGCCTGCTGACGGTCTTCTGGCTTGCTGCCTGGCTGGGCTTTTACCGTCGCCCGCGCGAGAAGAAGGGGCTGAGCGCCGAGGAACTGGCCTGGATCGAGGCGGACCCGCAGGAACCGGCCCGCCCGGTCAAGTGGCGCACCCTGTTCCGCTACCGCCAGACCTGGGCCTATATGACCTCGCGCTTCCTGATCGATCCGGTCTGGTGGACCTTCCTCTTCTGGCTGCCCGATTTCTTCAACAAGCAATATGGCGTGAAGATGCTGGACTTCGGCCCGCCGCTGATCGCCGTCTATCTGCTTGCCGATGTCGGCTCGGTCGCGGGTGGCTGGCTGTCGTCGCGCCTGATGGGCCGGGGCATGAATATCAACCGCGCCCGCAAGACGGCGATGTTCTGTGCCGGGCTTTGCGCCCTGCCGATCGCCTTCGCCGCACAGGCGCCCAATATGTGGATCGCGGTCGGCCTGATCGGCCTCGCCTGCGCCGGGCATCAGGGCTTCTCGGCCAATGTCTATGCGCTGCCGGGCGATCTCTTCCCGCGCTGGATGGCGGGGTCGGTGGTCGGGCTTGGCGGGCTGGCCGGCGCGATCGGCGGCATGCTGATGGCCAAGTTCGCCGGCATCATCCTGGAAACCGTCGGCAGCTTCCAGCCGATCTTCATCGTCGCATCCTGTGCCTATCTGCTGGCGCTGCTGGTGCTGCACCTTATCGTCCCGCGCTATGCGCCCGTGACTCTCTCGCAAGAGGCTGCCTGATCCTGTGACCCGTCTATCGTCCGCCACGCTCGCCGGCCTGCCCGCCGATATCGTCCGTCCCGGCTATGAACGCGCGGCGGTCCGTCCCGGCGTCGTCCATCTCGGTATCGGCGCCTTCAACCGCGCGCATCAGGCGGTCATCTTCGATGATGCGCTGACCGCCGGTGACCTGCGCTGGGGCGTGATCGCCGCGTCGCTGCGTTCGCCCGGCGTGCGCGACCAGATGATGCCGCAGGATTGCCTCTACACCATGCTGGTCCGCGATGGTTCGGCCGAGCAGGCGCGCATCATCGGCGTGGTCAGCCAGGTATTGGTCGCGCCGGAAGACCCGGCCGCATTGGTCGCCGCGCTCGCCGCGCCGGACACCCATATCGTCACCCTGACCGTGACCGAGAAGGGCTATAAGCTCGATCCCGCGACCGGCGCCCTGATCGAGGGCGATCCCCAGCTTGCCGCTGATCTCGCCTCGCTCGCCGCGCCGCAGACCGCGCCCGGCTTCCTCGTTGCCGCGCTCGCCGCGCGCCGGGCCGCGGGCCTGCCGCCCTTCACCGCGATCAGCTGCGACAATCTGCCGCACAATGGCACGCGGCTGCGCAACGCCGTGCTGGCGCTCGCCGCCCGGCACGACCCCGCGCTGGCCGACTGGATCGCGGCGGAAGGGGCCTTCCCCGAAACCATGGTCGACCGCATCGTCCCCGCCACCACCGACGCCGATATCGCCGCGCTCGCCGGCCGGCTCGGCGTCGAGGATCAGGCCATGGTCAAGACCGAACCCTTCCTGCAATGGGTGATCGAGGATAAATTCTGCGGTCCGCGCCCGGATTTCGGCGCCGGGGTTCAGGTGACCGCCGCCGTCGCCCCCTGGGAGGAGGCGAAGCTGCGCCTGCTCAACGGCGCGCATAGCGGCATCGCCTATCTCGGCGGCCTCGCCGGCATCGACCATGTCCATGAAGTGCTGGCACTGCCCGAAGCCCGGCATTTCGTCGAAACCCTGTGGGACGAGGCGCAGACTACCCTGTCGCCGCCGCCCGAGCTGGACGTGGCCGCCTATCGCCGCGAGCTGATGGCGCGTTTCGACAATCCGACCCTGCAGCATCGCACCCGCCAGATCGCGATGGACGGATCGCAAAAGCTGCCCCAGCGCCTGCTCGCCACCATCGCCGCGCGGCTGTCGGCAGGGCAGGGGATCGACGCCCTGTCGCTCGCCGTCGCCGCCTGGGTCCGCTGGCAGGCCGGCGTCGATGACCGGGGCGAAGCTCATGTCGTCGACGATCCGCTCGCCGCGGCCATCGCCGCCCGGCTGGCCGACGCATCCTCTACGCAAGCGCGGGTAGACATGATCCTGGCCTTCGACGCCGTGGTGCCCGCCGACCTTGCCGGCAATGCCGCCTTCCGCGCCGCGCTGATCCGCTGGCTCGCCATCCTCGAAGCCGACGGCGCCCGCGCCGCGCTCGCCCAGCTCTGACGGAGCCGCTGATGAAGACCCTGCGCACCATCCTGCTCGCCTCCTGCCTGCTCAGCCCCGCCACCTTGCTGGCCGCGCCGCGCGACAGCGTCTCGATCAGCCGCGACTGGCGCTTCACCAAGGGCGATCCCGCCGGCCTGACCGAGGATCTGCGCTATGATGTCCGCCCACCCATCGAGGATGCCGGCGACGGCAAGGTGGCTGACGCCCGTCCCGACGCGGCGGTGCAGGTGGACGACAGCGGCGCCCGCGTGCTCAAGCCCTGGATATTGCCCAGCGCCAATCCCTTCATCGCCGATCCCGCCAGGCATCACACCCGCCCCGCCGGCAATCCGGGCGGCACCGTCGCCTATGTCCAGCCCGGCTTTGACGACAGCGGCTGGACCCATGTCGACCTGCCGCACGACTGGGCGATCGCCGGCCCCTTCATCAAGGACGGCCCCTATGGCGGCATGGGCCGCCTGCCCAGCTGGGGCATTGGCTGGTATCGCAAGGCGCTGACCATCCCCGCCAGCGACAAGGGCAAGTCGATCTTCCTCGATGTCGAAGGGGCGATGTCCTACGCCACCGTCTGGCTGAATGGTCGGCTCGTCGGCGGTTGGCCCTATGGCTATAACAGCTTCCGCCTCGACCTCACCCCCTATGCGGTGCCGGGCGGCCAGAACCAGCTGGTGATCCGCCTCGATAATCCCCAGGCTTCGGCGCGCTGGTATCCGGGCGGCGGCCTCTATCGCGACATCTATCTCACCACCACCAACAAGGTCCATATCGGCCAGTGGGGCAGCATCGTCCGCACGCCGCAGGTCAGCAAGGCGCAGGCCAGCGTCGACCTCAGCCTCACCCTCGACAATGACGGCGACACCCCGGCGCAGGTCGAGGTCGCGACCGCTTTCTATGCGATCGACGCCAGCGGCAAGCGCATCGGCCGCCCCGTCGCCAGCATCGCCCGCCAGTCCACCAGCATCGCCGCCCATGGCAAGGCGGAGCTGAAGGGCAGCACGATCCTCAGCAACCCGCGCCTCTGGGGGCCGCCGCCGACGCAAGCGCCCAATCGCTATGTCGCCGTCTCGACCGTGACCCAAGGCGGCAAGCTGATCGACAGCTACGAGACCCGCTTCGGCGTGCGCGACATCAAATTCGATCCCGACAAGGGCGTGATCGTCAATGGCGAGCAGATCCCGCTGCGCGGCGTCAACAATCATCATGACCTTGGCGCGCTCGGCGCCGCCTTCAATGCCCGCGCGGCCGAGCGCCAGCTCGAAATATTGCGCGACATGGGCACCAACGCCGTGCGCATGAGCCATAATCCGCCCGCGCCCGAACTGCTCGAACTTACCGACCGCATGGGCTTCCTCGTGATGGACGAGGTGTTCGACAGCTGGGAGAAGAAGAAGACCCCGCACGACTTTCACCTGATCTTCCCCGACTGGCATGAGGCTGACGCGCGCGCCATGCTGCGCCGCGACCGCAACCATCCCTCGATCATCATCTGGAGCATCGGCAACGAGGTCGGCGAACAATATGATGGAGAGGCGGGCGCGAAGATCGGCCGCGAACTGGTCGCCATCGCCCATCAGGAAGACCCGACCCGGCCCGCCACCAGCGCGATGAACTATGCCAAGGCGGACATGCTACTGCCGACCACCGTGGACGTCATCAGCCTCAATTATCAGGGCGCCGGTATTCGCGGCATCGTCGGCCAATATCCCGCCTTCCGCGCGAAATTCCCGGACAAGGTCATATTGTCCACCGAAAGCGCCTCGGCCCTTTCCAGCCGCGGCGAATATATGTTCCCGGTCGCCGGCGCGATCAGCGGGCCGGTCCGTCCCTGGTCGGGCGGCAATCCCGACACGCATCAGGTCTCCGCCTATGAGATGCATGCCGCCGATTTCGGCTCCTCGCCCGACCGGGTCTGGGCCGCCGATGACCAGAATCCCTATGTCGCGGGCGAGTTCGTCTGGACCGGCTTCGACTATCTGGGCGAACCGACCCCCTATTACACGTCGCGCAGCAGCTATTCCGGCATCCTCGATCTCGCCGGTTTCCCGAAGGACCGCTTCTGGCTCTACCAGGCGCGCTGGCGGCCGGACCTCAAATTCGCGCATATCCTGCCGCACTGGACCTGGCCCGACCGCGTCGGCCAGATCACCCCGGTCCATGTCTTCTCCTCGGCGGACGAGGCGGAACTGTTCGTCAACGGCAAGTCGCAGGGCAAGGTCAAGAAGCGCGATTATGAATATCGCTTCCGCTGGGACTATGTCGTCTATGAACCGGGCGAGGTGAAGGTCGTCACCTGGAAGAAGGGCCAGCCCTGGGCGACCGAGACGATCCGCACCGTGGGCGAGGCGGCAAAGCTGTCGCTGACCGCCGATCGCAGCGCCATTGCGGACGACGGCCGCGACCTCAGTTTCGTGACGCTCAAGATACTCGACAAGGACGGCAATGTCGTCCCTGCCGCCAAGCAGGACATCCGCTTCTCGATCGAGGGACCGGGCGAAATCATTGCCACCGACAATGGCGACCCGACCGATCTGACCGCCTTTCCCTCGCATGATCGCAAGGCTTTCAATGGCCTGGCGCTGGTGATCGTGAAGGCCAAGCCGGGCGAGAAGGGGCGGGTAACCGTCCGCGCCAGCGCACCGGGCCTGACCGCGGCGCAGGCCGTCATCAGCACAAATGCCACAGTCCGCTGAAAATTAATAACGTTACCATTTTCGCCCGTCCCATATCTTGACAATTGGGACGGGCACTTTATTGGTCTGCATCTGATAGCGCTACCAGATACGCCCACCGGATAGTCGGGGGCAGCGCTCGGGGAGAGGTTGTATGAACGTTTCACGCTACCATAATATCCGTGCGGCCCTGTTCGCCGCATCCGCCTTCGGGGCGCTGGGCCTGGCCCAGGCTGCCGCCGCGCAGGATGCCGCCGCACCGGCCGAAACCGCCGCCGCGCCGCAGGACAGCGAAACCGCCGACATCGTCGTCACCGGCATCCGCGCCTCGCTGGAAAGCGCCACCAACGCCAAGAAGAATGCGGTTGCCTTCGGCGACTCGATCTTCGCGGAAGATATCGGCAAGCTGCCCGCCACCAACCTCGCCGAAACGCTGAACCGCATGCCCGGCGTGCGCCTCAACCGCGACATCAACGGCGAAGGCACCCAGGTCGCGATCCGCGGCCTTGGCCCCAGCTTCACCCGCGTGCTGCTCAACGGTTCGCAGCTTCAGGTCGCGTCGGACGGCGGCACCAACGGCGGCAGCGCCAACCGCGAAGTCGATCTCGACTTCTTCCCGTCGGAACTCTTCACCCGCCTCGACCTCGCCAAGAGCCCGTCGCCCTCGACGCTCGAAGGCGGCATCGCCGGCACCGTCAACCTGCGCAATGCCCGTCCCTTCGACAAGGAAGGCACCCATGTCACCGTCGTGGCGCAGGGCCAATATACCGACAATAACGACAAGTTCAGCCCGCGCGGCGCGATCGTCGCCAGCCACACCACCGACACGTTCGGCATCCTCGTCGGCGTTGCCGGCGTGAAGACCAAGACCCGCGTCGATGGCTTTGAATCGGTCGGCTGGACCGACGGCAATCTCGGCGCCGGCGACGCCGGCGGCAATAATTTCTCCTGGGCTTCGGTCGTGCCCAACAATACCGGCCATGGCCTGGTCGCGGGCCAGCCGGTCGATGTCGTCGCCACTTCGGGCCTGACCCGCGACCAGCTCAGCACTGCGCTGATCCCGCGTCTCGGCCGCAAGAGCCTGACCGAAGGCGATCGCTCGCGCATCTCGGCGCTGGCCTCGCTCGAATGGCGCCCGTCTGACGAGCTGCATTTCGCCCTGGACGGCATCTGGGCCAAGTCCAAGCGCGATTACAGCAAGGTCAACATGAACTGGCAGGTCCGTAACTCGGGGCCGGGCACCAGCGCCCAGTCGACCGGCGGCATGGTGCCGATCGACCTGACCGTCGATGACAATGGCGTCGTCACCAGCGGCACCTTCGCCAACTCCTCCTATTTCCTCGAAGCCAGCCTGTTCAAGCAGACGACCAAATTCTGGAACGTCAACCCGAGCGTCAGCTGGCAGCCGACCGAGGATCTGAAGGTCGACCTCAGCGCCAACTGGTCGAAGAGCCGCTTCTTCCGCGAACAGCCGACCTGGGCGTTCCAGACCACGCCGCAGTCGGGTGTCGAAACCTATTATGACAATACCGGTGGCGACTATCCGTCGATCACCAGCAATCTCGACCTCAACGATCCCAACAACGGCAGCTGGCAATGGTATCGCCAGAATATCCAGCTGGTCCGTCGCAAGACCGAGACCAAGGGCGCGCATCTCGATGTGACCTATGGCGATGACATGTTCAACGTGAAGGTCGGCGGCGCCTATGATCAGGCGACCCGTTCGATCCGCGCCTATGACAACAGCACCGCCTATCAGCTGTCGGTCTGCGGCACTGGCTGCACCGGCGCCACCGGCACCGTGCCGACCAGCGCCATCGCTCAGTATCTGCGCAGCTCCTCGACCGCCGGCTTCATCGTGCCGGACTTCGATGCGCTCAAGCAGGCCACCAACTATGCCAGCTATCGCGACAGCGCGCCCGAAGCACGCGGGGCCGTCACCGGCGGCGCGACCGGCGACATGGATGAAAAGGTCTGGGGTGCCTATTTCGAACTGAACGGCGTTGCCACGATTGCCGGCCGCGACCTGCACATCAACACCGGTATGCGCTACGCCCACACCGACCAGCTGGTCGTCGGGCCGAGCCAGGTCGGCACGGCGATCGTCGACATCACTTCGTCCTCGACCTACGAGAATTTCCTGCCGTCGATCAACCTGACCTATGATGTCATGGATAATGTGAAGCTGCGTGCATCGGCCTCGCGGACGATGACCCGCCCGGATGCCGGCGCGATCCTGCCGGGCATCACCTTCTCCGATCCTTCGGCGCTGACCGCCACGGCGGGCAACCCGAACCTCAAGCCCTACACCTCGGACAATTATGACCTGGGCGGCGAAATCTACACCGGCGGCATCGGTTATGTCGGCGTGTCGCTGTTCATGAAGAATATCCAGGGCTTCACCGTCACCACCTCCGAACAGGTTGCCTTCGGGTCGCTCAACATTCCGTTCGACAGCCTGATCTCGACGCAGCAGAACGCCCTCAACGACCGGTCGCTCCAGACCGGCATCCCGGTCGCTCAACTGCCGATCACCGTGAACCGCCCGGTCAACCTGCGCGATCTCAAGATCAAGGGTATCGAAGCGACCTGGGTGCAGCCGCTCGACTTCCTGGTGAAGGGCCTCGGCTTCTCGGCCAACGGCACCTATCTCAAGCAGTCCTCCTCGTCGGGCCTGGTCGCGACCGGCGTTTCGCCCTGGAGCTACAACCTGCAGGGCTTCTATGAAAATGGCGGTCTGTCGGTCAGCGTGAACTATGTCTGGAATGACGAGGCGATCGCCGTGAACGGCCCGCAAAACGGCATCAACGGCGCCGACCTCAAGTCCGACGCCCGTGGCCAGCTCGACATGTCGGCCGGCTATCAGCTGCCCTTCTTCAATAAGGCGCTGCGCCTGACGCTCGATGTGCTGAACATCACGGACGAGCCGATCCGCACCACCTTCGAATATTCGAACGCGGCCTATTCGGTCTATTATCCCGGCCGCACCGTGCTCGCCGGTATCCGGGCCAACTTCTGATCCTCTCCCAGGGATGCACTGACAGGGCCGGCGGCAACGCCGGCCCTTTTTCTTGGAAGTGGTTGGGACCGCGGCTCGGCATAGGGCAGGGCCTTCCAATGTTGGAGGATATTTGGTCTACCCTTGGCCATGAACCCGTCCTCGCTGATCCCTTTGCCATGACCTTGTCGTGACCCGGTCGTCGCGTCCCTGTCGCCTCATGGGTGCGTCACTGGCGCGTGGCCGTGACCCTGGTGTCGCGTCACCGGCGCGTTGCAGGTCGCGGCAAACTCGGAAAGGCGCGGAAATGCGTCAACGCCTGCCGCACGACACTGTGAACTTCGATTCAGTGACCCTCATATGCCCATTTTGGGGGACGCGCCGCCCGCCATCCCCGACCGAAAGGAAGCCGATGATCCGTCCCTTGCTCGCTAGCCTGCCGCTGGCCCTGCTGCTGGCCCAGCCCGTCACGGCAAAGACCTGCACGCCGACCTGGGTATCGGGCTGGGCCTCCTCGCAATTCCGCCCGACCGGCGACGCCGCACTGCCCGCCGGCACGCTCAAGGATCAGTCGCTGCGCCAGATCGTCCGCCCCTCGATCGCCGGCAACCGGCTGCGGGTGCGCATCTCCAACCTCGCCGGTACGGCGCCGCTCCATATCGCCGGCGTCAGCATCGCCCGCGCGCCTGCCAGCACCGCGCCGGCGATCGATCCCGGCACGCTCATTTCGCTGCGCTTCGATGGCGGCCCTGACCTGATCGTGCCGGCCGGTGCCGACTATCTCTCCGACCCGGTATCGCTGCCGGTCGCCGCGCTCGACAATATCGCCGTCACCATCCGCTATCAGGGCGAACCGGAACAGACATCGCACCCCGGCGCGCGCGCCACTTCCTGGCATCTGCCCGGCGATCATCTGACCGACACGGCGATGGCGGGCGCCGCCTCGTTCGACCATTGGTTCAACCTTGCCGCGCTGGAGGTCGAACGCTGCGCGCCCGCACGGCTGGTCGTGGCGCTGGGCGATTCCATCACCGATGGCAAGGGATCGACCACCAACGGCAATGATCGCTGGACCGACCGGCTCGCACAGCGGTTGCAAGCCGATTCCAAGCGGCGCGACATCGCCGTCGTCAATCAGGGGATCGGCGGCAACCGGCTGCTGAACGACGGGCTTGGCCCCAATGCGCTCGCCCGGCTCGACCGCGATGTGCTGGCCCAGCCCGGCGTCACCCATCTGGTCCTGCTGGAAGGGGTCAATGATCTTGGCACCCTCACTCGCGATGCCCCGGTCAGTGTCGCGGATCACAAGGCCCATGTCGCCCGCATCATCGGCGCCTATCGCCAGATCATCGCCCGCGCCCATGCGCGCGCGGTCAAGGTGATCGGCGCCACCATCATGCCCTTCGTCGGCAACGCCTATTATCATGCCGATGCCCAGAATGAGGCCGACCGGCAGGCGGTCAATGCCTGGATCCGGGCGCCGGGCCATTTCGACGGGCTGGTCGATTTCGACCGCGCCACCCGCGATCCCGCGCGCCCCGACCGGCTGCTGCCCGCTTATGATGGCGGCGATGCGCTCCATCCCAATCCGGCCGGCTATCGCGCCATGGGTGACGCCGTGCCGCTGGCTCTGTTTGATTAATACGCCTTAACCGCGTGATGGCCATCACGCGGCTTTTACGTAAAATCCGCTACGTCTCCCGTGAAAGGGATGACGGGTGATCGAAAAAGCGCCGAGAAAATATCGTCTGCAGGACTATGCCAATGCAGAGGCGGACGTCGCGTTTCGCAGCGATCAGGACGTGCTCGACATCTGGCGTTCGACCACCGATTATCAGCGCCTGACCCCGCATCAGAAGGCGGCGCGGGCCGAACTTCAGCGGCGCGGCATCCGGGTGGAAGGGCCTTCGGTCCCGCGTTAACGGCGCGGCCGCTTGCTGCCGGACTCCAGCACCGTCTCCATCGCCACGAAGGTCGATGTGCTGGCGACATGGGGCAGGGCGGAAATCTTCTCGCCCAGCACCATGCGATAGCGGCGAATGTCGGACGTGCGGACCTTGAGCAGATAGTCGAAATTGCTCGCCAGCATATGGCATTCCTCGACCTCCGGGATGCGCCTTACCGCCGCATTGAACTCGCGCAATGCACTCTCCCGCGTGTCGCTCAGCTTCACCTCGGTAAAGGCGACATGGTCCATCCCCAGCTTGGCCGGATCGACGATCGCGCGAAAGCCACGAATGACGCCGCTCTCCTGCAACCGCTTCAACCGCACTTGGCACGGCGTCTTGGACAGGCCGACGCTGGCGGCCAGATCGGTCACGGTCATGCGGCCATCCTCGACCAGTGCGGCGATGATGCGCCGGTCGAACTCATCCATTTCGACCATAGTAGGCTTGTTGCTCATGCAATTTGCCTATCACGCTGTCATTAATAAGTCACTTTGGCATTTATCGGGGCATTCATAAGACGGAATGAATTGCGCCAATCGGATATTCTGGTCGCATGACCGACCAGCATCCCTTTGCCGCCTTCGCCCCCGCCATCCGCGACCAGTCGCCGCTGCGCCAGGCGATCACCGCCGCCTATCGCCGCGACGAGGCCGAGTGCCTTGCCCCGCTGCTCGACGCGGCGACCCTGCCCGACGCCACCCGCGCCGCCGTGGCGGACACGGCGCGCCATCTGGTCACCACCCTGCGCGCCAATCACAAGGGCACCGGGGTCGAGGGGCTGGTGCAGGAATATTCCCTCTCCAGTCAGGAGGGCGTGGCGCTGATGTGCCTCGCCGAAGCACTGCTGCGTATCCCCGACAACGACACGCGCGACGCCCTGATCCGCGATAAGATCGCCGACGGCGACTGGAGTTCGCATCTGGGCGGCGGCAAGTCGCTGTTCGTCAATGCCGCGACCTGGGGCCTGGTCGTTACCGGCAAGCTGGTCGGCAGCGTCGAAGATCGCGGCCTGGCGGCGGCGCT
>Ga0209813_10000004_pt1 | contig 139340 bp, 141 predicted proteins | sample EndMethybrTD3033_FD_187596 | JGI IMG/M metagenome (GOLD analysis project Ga0209813, IMG submission 187596) | Populus endosphere microbial communities from Tennessee, USA - Endosphere MetaG P. TD hybrid TD303-3 (SPAdes) (version 2) | ecosystem: Host-associated > Plants > Roots > Endosphere... | reverse complement strand
TGGGTGGGGTGAACCGACGGGCTTGACCTTCCTCGGCCAGCTCGCGGGCCGCCTTGATCCCGTTGTTGACGCCCTTGGCGAGCGCCTTCAACGCGAAGATGACGGTCAGGAGCAGTCCCAGCGCGAACGCCAGAACGGCGAACTGCCAGCCCACGAAGGCCAGCAGCACCAGCGCGACAACGACGCCGCACCAGAAGCTGAGCCAAGCCCTGAGGATGTTGCTCCGCAGCAGCTTACCCATCATGGTTTCCTCCAAAAAGGATGTCGCGATGCGCATGCACCACTTGCAGAAAGTCAGTTCTGCCATCTCAGTTTGCGCCAGTATGACACATTCCGTCATATATTATATCATAAAATATATCTCATGTACACTGTAGTCTGTGTATAAAACAAACGTGACAAGCAGGCAGAGGGGGTATGGAAATGGGGGGCTGGGCGCCTCTGCTGCTTGTCATGTCTGTCATGCTGCGGGGCGCCTGGGCTACTAGCGGATCATGTCGTAGAACTCGTTGAGGAGATCCATGAGCAGCCCGTCATCCAGGTATAGCTGGTCCAGCACGAAGCCCATGGGCAGTGGGCACTTGTCGCCCCATGCGGCTCGGGCCGCTGCTGCGATGCTCGCGATGAGAGCGACTGACGGCGCGGCACTGACGATTTCCTTGATCTCGGGCTCGTCCATATCGTCGCAGGCGTTATCCAGGTCAGTGTAGGCACCCTCCAGCGCCCTGACGGCGAGGTTGCCCAAGCCTGGCTGCTGCGCCAGCGCGAAAATCAGTACACTTCGGACGCCGGCGTCGTTCACCAGCTCCACGAATTTCTGTGCGACGCGGATCTGGTCAGCGGTCAACTCCATGGTGGTTGCACCTTCCTCTGTCTGCTTGTCGGTACTTTTGAAAAGCACCAGAATGTTGGCGCTCCAAAGTACGCGGCATTGTACAATATTTTTTACTTTTTAGCTAGGTTTGCTTTCGTCCTTTTGGACTCATCGGCACAACCACACAGTTGTGGAGCAAAGCGGGCGGTGAAATGGTGGGAACGGTTGAAATAAAAAAGAACAGGTCTGCCCTTTGGCAGCTTCAACGGTTTCTTGCATTTCAGACGCCCTACGTCGGTGACCCTTGTCCGTGCGGCAGCTGGCGCTGTCGGGATGTAGTCTCACGCGTCCTGCATGATCCGGCGGATCATACTCACACGACCCCTCGCTGCATCGCGAAATCGATGCGTCACTCGCTGCGTTGCCGCAGCTTTAGACTCCGGGGAGAGCTTTGCATGGTCAGTGCCTGCGGACCGGCATCTCGATCGGCTCGGTGGCGACCCTGAAGAGCTGGAAGACCAGCCACATCAACATCACGAAACCGAGGTACTCGGCCGGGATTGCCCAGACACTCGCCTTTTCGTCGCAGGCCATCGCCACGGCGGCGGTGCCGAGAAGCATGGCAACGAAGAACTTGACGAACACCATGATGCTCTCCTCTTTGCGGAGGGGCGCAATGCCAGACGTGCAGCATCACTTGCAGGGGTAGAGCCCTACCAACTCGGAATCCAGAACAACTGAATCTTGGCAGGTATTCTACCACGTTATGGTTATGTTTTCAAGTAGATTATCAAAATTGCAGCAGTATCCCGCCGCTGCTGGACGTTTCATATATATGACGAAGGGCGCGGAAATGTGACAAATGGAAGGGGCTGTTGCCGCCTGCATCTGACACATCCCGCGCCCGCTCGCACGTTGACTTGCTGATTTGCTTCGCTACGCGGCGCCGCATGGGTCGCGGTTCAGCGCGGTTGCCCGGGTGATGACCGGCATGCCGCTGAAGTGCTTGTGCGCCATCACCTTGACGTCGTAGCCCACCAGCGACTGCGCCGCCGTGCCGCTGGAGTCCAGGTAGGTGACGCCATTGTAGCGCCCGGGGGCCAGGCGGAACTTGCCCTGCGGCGTGCGGACGTGCCAGTAGGCGTCGCCGTAGGGGTGGTAGGCATCACACACCTGGATGGTGCGGGTGTAGGTGGTGTGACTGTCGTAGATGAACGGAACAGCGATGAGTGCGGCGATCAGCGGCGGCAGGGTACCACCGATGGTGGCGGCCAGGAGTCCAGACGGGTCTCGGTCCCAGCTGCTGCTGCCAATGAGCCCGCCGATCGTAAAGGTGATAGGAATCGGGATGAGCAGCAGCAAAGCGGGCGGACCCATCCCCACCAGGTCGAACACCAGGCTGGCCACGGCTACCGCGGCGATCAACGCCAGCGTCATGCCGCGCGAGCCCTTCCGCTTGATCAGCGGCAGCCACTTGGCCTTGAGCTTGACCTTGGGCCTTACCATGGTGAGGCTCGCGATGTCGGTCAGCTTGCCGTCGGGCGACCACTGCACGATCGGGAAGTACCGGTCGGAGATGTTGCCCAGCGCGATGGCTTCGTGCGTGTCTGGGTGCTCGTAGATCGTGATGTTGTTGAAGAGCCCGGACTTGTTGGCCGTGGCCAGCAGCGCCAGCACCTCGGGGTCATCGATCTCGCGCCGGTAGACTCCCAGCTGCGAGTAGTCCGAGAAGAATCGAATGATCGGCGTGACGTTGCCGGTCACCTCCCCGTACATCTTTGCGGCGTGGCGAGCCTGGGTGCGAGCATCATGCCCGTCCACCAAGTGGGTCAGCCCAGCCTCTTTGTAGAGCTGCAGCCGCCCTTCGTCGGTCTCGGCGCTGAGGATCTCGTTGGCCGTAGGGCCCACGTCCTCTTGCGCGAATGATTTGTAAGTCGTACGTGCGTCCACTCCTTTTGCTCCTCACATATTTGTGCCGGATTGTGGATAAACAAATTTTACCATATTTTCCAGAAAAATAAACTGCCCCTGTCCACGCCACTTGGCAGCAACAAGGTTCAGTGCCCGCTTGCGCTACATGCGCGTTTGGCTAAACAAAAAGACCAGCCGCCATGCTGGTCTTTTTCTATTATATTTGGTGGGGATGAAAGGACTTGAACCTTCACGCCCTTTCGGGCACTAGCTCCTAAGGCTAGCGTGTCTACCAATTTCACCACATCCCCGGGGAAAGCTTTCTTGGGCGCCGCTTCTGCAGAAGTATACGACAGGATGCGGGGGTGGCGCAAACATTGACTTACCGTGCATGTTCGCCGATAGTTAGTGCAGACATAAGTAGGATCATGCATGGAAGAAACTTCTTCTGAAACAACTGCGGCGCCGCGGCGCACCGGCTCGCGCAAACTGCCGCCCGCCGTGTCGCTTCTGCGGCCCAGCATACGGGTTATACTCATCAACCTTATGACGTACGTGGCACTGGGGCTGCTGCCCTTCATTCTGTTTGCCGCGGGCTTTTTGCCCAGCCTGTTTGCCAGCCACGCCAACGAAACCGTGCGTTTGTTCAGCGGCGGTGCCGCGGTCATGCTAGGCCTGGCGGCCTTTATTGTTCTGATAATCATCCTGCCGGCCGTAGTGTACACGCAAATAAAAGGCGCCGCCGGGCTGCGCGTGGACGTGAACGACGCGCTGGGTGCGGGCATGTTTTACCTGGGCAGAATGATCCGGCTGATTATATGCCTGGGCGCAATATATACGGTTTCGGCGCTGCTGTTTTTTGTGCCGTTTTTGTTTATGCTGCGGCGGTACATGCTGGCGCCGTACTATCTGGTTGACCGAGATTTGGGTGTGCTTGAGGCCATGCGCCAAAGCGCGGAAGATTCCAAACGGTTCAGCGGCGCGCTGTGGGGGCTTATTGGGCTGGAGTGCGTACTGGCTGTGCTGAACCTGATACCGTTTTTGGGCTGGATACTGTCCGGCCTGTACAGCTGCGCGCCAGTGGTGCGGTACCAGCAAATAAAACAGTCGCGCGGGCGGCAGCCCACGTTTGGCCGGCAGCCGGCTACGGCCAGCGCCAAGCACGCTGGCTAAAACATACTGCTTGCTTTCGTCCTTTCTGGGACTCGTCAGTGCAACGGTTATTTGCAGAGCAAGCACGACAAGCAACTGGGGCGACACCGTGGAGGTGTTTGGTGAAGTGCCGGCCAGTTGCCTGTCTTTGGTGCTTGCCGCGGGGATTTACGCGGTGGCGTCCAGGTTGACTTGGTACTGGTCCATCAGCCTGTCGACGATGTCTGCGGGGAGCAGTACTTCGTCGGGGACAGCCGGCAGGTATGCCAGGACTCCCCGCAGAACCCTGAACGATGGCGCTGCGTCCGTCAGGTGTTCGTGGTAAGTCTCCCCTGGGAGTTTCTGCCCTGATTGGAAGCCACTGGTGCGGGCTTGGGCCAGGATGGCGTCGATGGCGCTGTCCAGTAGGTGCAGCTTGTGCGGGAGGATCGCGGGGCGAGCCTCGTAGGCCTGCACTACCCGCAGATGCAACAGCCCCCGCATGGGGATGCTTGCCAGTGCGGTGACGCAGACGCGGATGGCGTGCGCATCGGCGGCGTGCCAGCGGCGGCCGACGGTGTCCTGGACGTCCTGCGGGTTGGTGGTCATGGCGGACTACCTTTCTGAAGGTGAACGGGCGGGTGACACTTCGGTGTCAGTTGCTTGTCGATGGGCGTTTGACACCTACATGTCTTTGGTCTCAAAACGTAGCTATTATATAATGTATGAGCAATTGTTGCAATTACCAAACAAATTACTGAAAGAAAAGCAGGCTGGCGTCGCCATACAAGCCCTGGTGCACCAGCTGCTTGCCCGCAAAGTGCGGCTGGGCCTGGGACGTGGGCCATGACAGCACAAATGTACCGTGCGGCACCACGCGCTGGGCCAGTCGCGCCAGCAGGTTTGGCTGCAGGTCGTCGTATGGCGGGTCACACAGGACAAGGTTGAAGCGCCGCTGGGGGTTGGTCTGCAGCCAGGCGCCGGCGGCAGCACCCACCAGCTGCACGCGGTTTTGCAGCCGCAACGCGGCAATGTTTTGGCGGATAACACGCTGCGCCGTCCGGTCTAGTTCTATTGCCAGGGCCGTGGCAGCGCCTCGGCTAATCGCCTCAAAGCTCAGCGCGCCGCTGCCGGCAAACGCGTCCAGCACATCCAGGCCCTGCACGTCGCCCAAAATGTTAAACAACGCGCCGCGCATTTTGTCGCTCATAGGGTGTGTGCGGTGCAAGTGCGGCGAGTCGAACAGCCGTCCGCCCAAGCTGCCGGCAATAACCCTCACGCGTCCCCTGCCAGTCCGGCATCCACCGCAGCCGCGTACCATGCCAGCGTCACCATCCGCACAATAATTGGCACCAGCTGCCGGCGCACTTGCCGCGCCAGCACTGGCGTCCAGCCCCAGCGCTGGTAGCGGTCGTACATGGCCTGGGCGGCCACTTCTTTGGCCTTTAGGCGAAACAACTCCAGCAGGCCGTAGCGGTGCAAGTCGGCAATGTCGTCGTTGGTAAGCTGAATGCGGCGGTGCCGAACCGACAACGGCGCTATGATGCCGGCCACGCCCCACTCGAACATGCCGTGCGTGGTCAGCAGGCCGCGCGGGCCCCACATCAGCCAGTTGTTGCGCATTTGGGCGCGACGTGTTGTGCCGGGCATGACCAGTTTTTCTTTGATGGTGGCACGGCTTTCGTTGCCTTCTCCGCCGCGCAGCTCGGCCAGTTTTTCTTCGTATGGGAAATGGTGCGCGGGGGTTAGGCCATCGGTAATGGCATGTGCCAGCCAGGCGGCTTCAAATGCCGCGCGAATACGGTCCTTGGCGAGCAGCGCCCGCACCAGCTCGTCGTAATGGCTGCCAATTATTTGCACCAGCTTGTCATCGGCAGCGTCAAATGGGGAATAAAAATGCCAGGGCTCGTCCTTTGCCGGGCTTTTGCGCTTGATGGCGTCGGGGCCTTTCTCGCCCTCAAAGTGCAAAATTTCCTTGGCAGTTGGAAACACGCCGTTTTGCGTCAGCACGGCTTGCAGCGAGCCGCGGGCTAGCCGGTCAATCTTTTGGTGGGCGCCCAGCACGCGGCCGGAAATGGGGGTGAGTGTTGTTCCAGAATACATACTAGTTTAGGTTGGTGACTGCACGCAGCCGGGAAACGTGCGTGTGCAGCAGCGGGTAGTGCAGCAGATCTTCTTGATGATCGATAAAGCGTTGGGCGGCAGCACGAGCAGCAGCAATAAGGTGCGTATCGGTGAGCGTTGCCACGCGTAAATCAAGCTGTCCATGTTGCATAGTACCATACATTGCGCCCGGGCCGCGCAGGCGCAGGTCCAGCTCGGCCAGTTTGAACCCATCGCTGGATCGCTCCAGGGCGCGCAAGCGCGGTGGCGGCGCGCTAGAGTCGCTCATCATTAAATAGCAAAAACCTGGGTGGCCGCCCCGCCCTACCCGGCCGCGCAGCTGATGAATTTGCGCCAGGCCAAAACGCTCGGCCGCTTCAATAAGCATGACGCTGGCGTTGGGCACGTCCACGCCCACTTCAATGACCGTGGTTGAAACCAGAACGTCAATGTCGTGGCGCACAAACTGTTCCATAACCGCCTGTTTGTCTGCCGGCTTCATTTTACCGTGCAGCAGGCCTAGGCGGCGGTGCTTGAACGGACCGCGCGATAGCTGCTGGTACGTTTCCTCGGCTGACGATACGGGCAGGGCGCCCGACTCGGTTATGAGCGGGCAAACTACAAACATTTGCCGGCCCGCCTCCAGCTGCGTGTCAATGCTTTTGTACAGCTGAGCCCGAGAGTTTGGCGAGCACACCTGCGTGGTAATGGGCTGGCGCCCGGGCGGCTTGGCGTCCAAAATGGACACGTCCAGTTCGCCGTACAGTGTCAGCGCCAGGCTGCGCGGAATGGGCGTGGCCGTCAGGCTTAGCAGGTGCGGCATGTGGCCGGCCTTGGCCATAAGCTTTTTGCGCTGCTCTACGCCAAAGCGGTGTTGCTCGTCCACCACCACCAGCCCCAGCCGGTGCATATCCACTTTTTCCTGTATGAGCGCGTGCGTGCCAACCACAAACTGCGCCTGCCCGCCAGCAATATGCGCCTGCGCCCGTTCTTTCTGCTGGGCCGACATGCCGCCAACCAAAAGCGTCACAGCCTGATGCATGCCCAGCGGCTCCAGCAAACGCAAGGCCGTGTCGGCGTGCTGCCGGGCCAGCAGCTCGGTGGGCGCCATCAGCGCCACCTGGTAGCCGGCGGCCATGGCCATTACCGCGGCCATGGTGGCCACAACAGTTTTGCCCGAACCAACGTCGCCCTCCACCAAACGGTTCATGGGCTGAGTGCGCTGCATGTCGGTGTACAGCTGCCACACCACGCGGCGCTGTGCATCAGTTAGCTGAAACGGCAGATGAGACACAAACCGCTTGGCAAGCACCTCGTCAAATGGAATAGCAATGGCGTGGTCCTGCAGTAGCTCGTATTTGTTCAGTAGGCTGGCTAGGCTCAGCCCAAACACTTCCTCAAACCCCAGGCGAAGCTTGGCACCTTCCAGCTGTTGGCTGCTGGCGGGAAAATGCATGGCCGCAAGCGCATCGGCACGGCTCATGAGTTTTTCCTGGGCCAGCAGCCAGTCCGGCAATGTCTCGGGCTGGCTGCGGAGTAGTGGCAGTAGCTCGCGTACGGCTTTACGAATTTGGTTAGAGGTTAGGCCCTTGGTCTCGCGGTACTTTGGCACAATGCGCGCCGTGTTCAGCGGAAAGTCGCTGACCAGCTCGGCGCTGGGGTTGGTAATGCTAAACCGCTGGCGGCGCAGCTCGAACACGCCAGAAATAAAATAGGGCTGGCGCGGCTTGATGGCGGCTTCGCGGTATGGCTGGTTGAACCAAATGAGACGCACACTGTCGGTTTCGTCGCTGGCAATGGCCTCGGTAACGTGCATGCCGCGGCGGACGTAGCGGCCGGTTACTTGGTTGATGGTAGCCTGAATGGTGACCGGGCCGGGGTGCAGCCTGGCAATGGGCGTGACTGCCGAGTAGTCGTCATACCGGCGCGGAAAGTTCAGCCACAAATCTTCCAGCGTACGCACGCCCAAGCCGGCAAACTTTTGCGCCAGGCCAGGGCCTACGCCCTTTAGTTCGGTCAGTGCGTCAGTTGGCTGCATGCCCGGCCTTTCAGGCGGCTTCAAGGTGGGTTAGGCGAGTTTCGTGATCGTCAAGCTCGTGGCTATGGGCGCGCCCCAAAGCTTTCACCGCCTCCAGGTCAGTTTCTATGTTGTCCAGCCGTGCCTCAATCTCAGTAATTTTTGGGGGCACGTCCGCCATTGCCTCCGCAAAGCGCGCCAGTTTATCTTCTATTCTCCCCAGGATGATTGTTACCTGATCGTCCTTCATGCCGGGATTGTATCACGCCTTGCGCACAAGGAAAAAGACACTGGGGCCAAAAAACGAGCTAGCCAGCGTTGGCTGCAAAATGCCTTCAATGGCCAACATGACGCTGCGCGGCATGACCTTTTTCAGGCCGGGGCTACGCAGGTTGGACACCGACAGTATGCGGTCCACCTTCAACCCGGCATGCGCCAGCTGGCGAATGACGGTGTGCGGGTTATGGTTCACAAAGGGGATCTCGTTCTGGCTGCGGTGCTCGGCAGAACGAATGTCTACCGGTTCGGTGGGCAGCTTCTTGCCCTTCAGCAGATGCTTGATGCGGTTGCGGGCATGAGTGTAGTTGGCAACTTCAATAATGGCAAAGCCGTTGTCGGACAACACGCGGGCAATCTCGGCAAACTCTGTCGTGGGGTCTGGCAGGTGGTGCATAACGCGAATCATGGTCAGCAGGTCCAGGCTGTGATCTTTGAACTTTAGGTCGTCTGCCTGCATGAGCTTGCGGTCAACTTCTGGGTGGTCTTTCAAAAATTCCTTGGCAATGTCCAGCTGTTGCTGGCTAGGTTCGGCCAGCGTGACTTTGTCGGCAAAGTTTTCCAGCAGCACGCACAGCCGGCCGTAGCCGCCGCCCACGTCTGCTGCGGTACGGAAGTGCTTGCCCTTTAGCAAACGGCGGATGGCCATTTCTTCGGCGGCGTTTTCATAGTCGCGGCCCTTCCAGTAGTGGAGGTAGTTGTGCGAGGGGTCGTTATATTGGTCTGCTTTCTTTTTGGCCGAATGTTCGGCTTTGGCTGGTTCTTGCTTCATGCTGACAAGTATAGCACTAATCGGTCAGCGCCTGTAGGAGCTGGACGAACTCGTCCAGCTGCCCTACGTCCGGCAAACCATAGTTAAGCGGAACAACGCCAATGTCTCGGTCCTGTCTTGCCAGTAAGCTTTGCTGGCGTACCCAGGCCAGCACCTCGTCCAGCGCCTGCGGGCTTGCTTGGCCTGTGTAGCGCTCGCGGAAGTGCGCCAGGCCCTGGTCCAGGTCGGCCTCGGTTTTAAACGCACCGCCCAGGTACACAACCAGCTCGGCTACCTCCGCGCCCCCCACCTGCAGCAGCCGATCCACTGCGTCACCGGTATCACCCGCAGCGCTCACGTTATACGCTATGCCTAGCGGTTCATTTTCTAGCAGCATTATGTCTAGCGTTTTTATAATCTGCTCGTCCTGCAAATGGGCAATGAAGCATGCCCCGGTCTTATCCCCTTCAACGCCTTGCAGGGCAACATACTCAACTGAAAGAATCTGGCTTACACGCTGCGCATCGTCGTACTGCCGCCATTGAGTTTCCCGCCAAACTCCGCCGCTATAGTCAACCATTTGCGGCGGCGTATCTCCCGCCAGTAGCTGCAGCAAGGTGTTCTTTTGCCCGGGGCGAAGGTAGTCCGTTGCCCAGGACAGGAAAATGTCTTTGGTGGTGTTGGCCTTGGAAACGGCATACTCGGCATGGTGGCTGGCCAGCCGGGCTGCTTCTACCTCGGTTGGACTGCTTACGTCGGAATGGTGCAGCAGTACGTCTGACAGGTCGGGAAGAATAGGCGGCGTTCGGTCGGGCACAATGCTGGCCGCGGCGCTGCAGCGGCCCTTGCCAGCCATAAGCTGCTCGGCAGTTTGGGTAATGAAGCTGAGCCGTTCATGGTTTGCCCGTACATATTCGGCACGCGGGTCTTCTGCTGACGGCGTTTGTTCCATGCCTATGACCGCTCAATGAGCGCGGTGTTTTTCAAAACTTTCCCTTTGCGAAGCAGCAGACGGCCATTCTGAAATTGGTCGGCGGCTAGCGTGTCGGCGGTAGCCGGCTGGCCGTTCACGTACACGGCGCCGTCCTTTAATAGTTGGCGTGCTTCGGAGGTTGAGGCTGCCAGGCCGCTTTTGGCCAGCGCCTGCACAACGCCGTCATCGGCGGCAAGCGTGGCTGCGGGGACTTCGCGGCGCATGGCGGTCAGCGCGGCATCGGTTAGCTCGCCCACTGGTTTCTTGCCGGTGAGCACGGCGGTGATGTCCTGGGCGGTGCGCGCCTCGTCATCGCCATGTACCAGCTGTGTTACTTCCAGGGCCAGGCGGGTTTGCGCAACGCGCTGCCGCGGATCGTGCCGGTGCTCGGCCATAATGCCATCAATGCTGGGCTTGTCCAGCTCGGTGTAAATTTTCAGGTAATCTTCGGCGCTTTCGTCGTCCACGTTAATCCAAAACTGGTAGAACTGCGTTGGAGATGTTCTGGCCGGGTCCAGCCACACAGCGCCTGCTTCGCTTTTGCCAAACTTCTTGCCCGTTGCCTTATTAATAATGAGCGGCATGGTGATGACATGTGTGTCGGCAGCGCGCGCCCGGCGGATGAGGTCAACACCAGACAAGCAGTTGCCCCACTGGTCGGCGCCGCCCAGCTGCAACGTTACGTCCATGGTGTCAAACAAGTGCAAAAAGTCCATGCCCTGCAGCAGCGTGTAGCTAAACTCGGTGTAGCTAATGCCCGCGCCGCCTTGCCCCAAGCGCTTGGCAATGTAGTCGCGCTGCACCAGCGACGTCATACTGAAATGCTTGCCAATGTCGCGCAAAAACTCCAGCACACTCATGGTCTTGGTCCAGTCTAGGTTGTTTACCATGGTGAACTGCTGGCCGCGAAACACTTTTTGTAGCTGCTCTTGGGCGCAGGCAATGTTGTGCGCTATGGTTTCCTCGTTTTGCAGCACCCGCTCTTTGTCTTTGCCGCCCGGGTCGCCGATCAAGCTAGTAGCGCCGCCAGCCAGCACCACTGCCTTGTAGCCATGGCGCATAAAAACTTTGTCAAACATCATGCCAGCCAGGTTACCGACCGTCTGCGAATCCGCCGAGGCGTCAAAGCCGTGGTAAAACGTCCGGGTTTTTTCGTCCAGTTCGGTAATGTTGGCAAACGTAGATTGGTTAACAAACCCGCGCCACGTTAGTTCTTCTGATAGTGTCATTGTTGCCATGTATATTCCTTCTTTATAAATTAGCCGCTGCTTGTTAGATGCGTGGATAGGAATAATACATATACGTAGCCTGTTTGCTCATGGGTTTTAGTATACCGCAAGCTGGGCATTTGCTGAATTGGTTATGTTTGGATTTGCCTAGCATATACCAGTCTTTGCTATAATGGCAGCATATAAGCTGAATCGGGAGCAACGACAAGGATGAATCCTAAGCGCAATCAGGGTCGACGTCGCCCTGGCAAACAAACGTACACCACAAAGAGCGGCAACACCATCAAAATGCACAGCAGCCTGAGCGACCGCCTTCGCGCCTCTCGCGACGCCAAAGCACGCCGTCGCGCCGCCTACCTCAGCACGCTTCCTAAAAACCCCTGGAAACGGGTCCTGTACCGCTTGCATCCAAAGCGCCTGGCACAGTACTGGTTCAGCCGCGACGGCGGCATTATGGCGCTGAAGATTGTTGGCGTAGGCATTGTGGTGTCGTTTGTGCTGCTGGTGGGCCTGTTTGCATACTTCCGTAAAGATTTACCCAACATCAAAAACATTTCCGGCGACAGCATTGGCGGCAGCATTACATACTACGACCGAACCGGCCAGACCGTGCTATGGCAAGACTATGACGCAGTCAAGCGCATTCCCGTACAAACCAAGGACATGTCATCGTACGTGCGCAACGCCACCGTGGCCATTGAAGACAAAGACTTCTACAAGCACGGCGCGTTTGACGTGCGAGGCATTGCCCGCGCCGGCATCAACGACGTTTTGAACAGCGGCGGCGGCGTGCAAGGCGGCTCTACCATCACCCAACAGCTGGTAAAACTAAACGAAAACTGGACGGCCGACCGCAGCATCTCGCGCAAAATAAAGGAAATCATCCTGGCCGTTGACCTGGAGCGCGAGTACTCCAAGCAAGACATCCTGACCGGTTACCTGAACATTGCGCCGTACGGTGGCGTGGAATACGGCGTGGAAAGCGCGGCGCGCGACTACTTCGGCAGCAGCGCCAAAGACCTCACGCTGGCGCAGGCCTCCATGATGGCCGCCATACCAAAGGCGCCATCTATTTACTCACCCAACAGCCCCACGTTCGACAAAGACGCCCTGCTTAGCCGTCAGCACTACATCCTGGACCAGATGGTCGACCAACACATGATCACCAAGCAGCAGGCCGACGACGCCAAGCAGGTTGACGTTGTTGCCCAGGTTCACCCCCTACAGCCGAAATACCAGGGCATCAAGGCGCCATACTTCGTGCTCACCGCAAAAGAAGAGCTGGAGCAAAAGTACGGCACAGCAACCGTCAACCGCGGTGGCTGGAAGGTGGTGACCACGCTGGACACAAACCTGCAAAGCAGCGCCGAGAAACTGGTGGCCGACAACTACCACAACATCCAGGTGCGCACCGGCGGCGCAGCCGACGAAGAAGCAGTGGTGACAGAAGACGTACCCACGGGGCAAATTGTCGCTCTTGTTGGCGGCACCGACTTCAACAATGCCGACCACGGACAAAACAACTACGCCTCGGGCATCCTTATTCCGCCCGGCTCTAGCTTCAAACCATACGACTACACCACCTTCATTGACAACAACACAAACGTGGGCGCTGGCTCGGTGCTGTATGACACGCTGGGCGCGCTGCCAGGCTACCCGTGTACCAACAAGACCAAGCCAAAAACAGGCGGCAACTGTCTGCAAGACTACGACTTCCTGACGCCCGGGCCAATCACCTTGCGCTACGCACTTGGCGGCTCGCGCAACATCCCGGCCGTGAAGGCCATGCTGTCATCGGTGCCCAACGACACATCCAACGGCCGCACCAGCTCTATCAACAAAGTCATCAGCACTGCCACAGCCATGATGGACAACCCATACGTCCACGGCAACACATACAACTGTTACGGCGACGAGCAGCTAACCGCCACCACCCAGTGTTACGGCGCATCGGCCATTGGTGACGGCGCATTCCTGCACCTGGACGATCACGTGAACGGCCTGTCGACACTGGGACGCCTGGGCTCGGCCATTCCGCGCACGTATATTTTGAAAATCACCGATTCGGGCGGCAAAACCGTAGACCAATGGAAACAGCCCCAGGGCAAACAAGTGATCAAGCCAGACTCTGCCTACATCCTGGACGACATGGCGTCAGACCCGAACGCCAGCTACCTGCCCGGCAGCTGTACGGCCACCACTTGTACGGCGTTATCGCGCGGCGGTTACAAGTTCCAACGCGACAACGGCTGGCACTTCGCCGTTAAAACCGGTACCACCAACGATGGCTACGACGGCCTGATGACCAGCTGGTCGCCCAAATACGCGGTCGTGTCATGGGTGGGCAACCACATGCGCAACGTCGACCTTACCACCCGCGGTGCCAGCATGGAGCAGCTAACAGAACCGCTGACGCGCGGCATGATGGAAGCCGCCCACACCAACCTCAAGCCCGTTCTGTGGACACAGCCCACCGGCATAAAGACGCTCCCCGCCTTCGTCATCACCAAGCACATCCACTACGGCGACGTCGAGCCCAGCCCCAGCACCGACCTCTTCCCATCCTGGTACCAGTCGGCCAAATCTGGCTCCAATATCAGCCAGGTTACCGACAAAGTTTCAGGCAAGCTGGCCACCACCTGTACCCCGGACACCGCCAAAGAAACACAAAACAATGGCAACGACAACGCATTCTCGGTTGACGTCTTCGTGGGCGGCAACAAGGGCACGGCCACCACGGCCACAGACGACGTCCACAACTGTAACGATGCCAAGCCATCCATCACCCTCACCGCGCCAACCAACTGTGACAATCTAACACAGTGTACGTTCACCGTAACCGTCACGGCCGGCACGCACCCGCTGTCCAGCGACCAGTTCCCGGGCACGGTCAGCCTGCTGGTCAACGGGCAAAAGGTGCAGTCACAAAACGTCACCGACTCGCCCAGCACCGTCACTTTCACCTATACGCCAACCAGTAGCGGCACGGCAACTGTCGAGGCGCAAGTGCTGGACAGTGTGCTGTACAGCGGCAGCTCTACCAGCTCGGTCACCTTCACCGTCAACGCAGCGACGCCGCAAACACAGGGCGACACCACCGACAAACCCGCGCAAGCCAACGCCCACAACGGCGGCGCGGGCGGCAACGGCCACTAAACAAACACGTTCAGGCCCGGCTCTTTTACGGGAACGCCTGGTAGCAAAAACCACTCGCTCGCACGAGTGGTTTTTTGTTAGCAGAAGAAAGGGTTATCAGCCTTAGGTAATGTGCAGCTTGCTGGCGCGCCGCACACGTGACTGCGAGCGGCTGAGGCGGCTATGCAGGCGATGCCGCGCAGAACGAGACGGGGTCTCTGCCGCAGGCTCGTCGGCCTTAACGGGCTGCTGTTCTGCTGGTGCGTGCGCCGGGGCCGGCTGCGGCGCCTCTGTCGTTTGCTGGCGCTGCGTGTTCGCGCGCTGGGCGTTGCCATCTTTCACCTGGCCAAACACCATTTTACCAGCCACGGTCTGGTGCATACGCGTAACCGTGACGGGCACGGTCTTGCCTACAAAGCGGGCGCCACCATCCACCACAATCATAGTGCCATCGTCCAGGTAGCCCACGCCTTGGTCGCGGTTGCTGCCTTTTTGGATAATTTTGATAGTGATGGTTTCGCCGGGCAGTGTGATGGGGCGCAGGCTTTGGGCCAGCTCATTCACGTTCAACACTTTTACGCCCTCAACGGCTGCAACCTTAGACAAGTTGTAATCGGTGGTGTACAGCTGGGCGCGCGTTTTTTTGGCCAGGGCCACCAGCTTGTCGTCGGTTTTGCTTACGCCCGGGAAGGCGCTGCGCTCGATGGTGACGCGCATAGGCGCAGTGTCTTGCAGTTCGTGGGCAATATCCAGGCCGTAGCGGGCACGCTCCCGCTTGTGCGAGTCGTGGCCATCGGCCAGCAGCTGCAGTTCGTTCACTATAAACTGCGGAATAATCAGCTCATCTGCCAAAAAGCCCGTGCGCACAATTTCTACAATGCGCCCATCAATCAGCGCGCAGCTGTCCAGCGCCACGCGGCGGCGCTTACCGCCAGACAGCATCTGCCGCCAGTCGCCTTCCATTTTCTGGCTTACCAAGAACCAGGCAATAAAAATAAGTAATATAAGTTCTAAAATGTTTGTCATATATGATGCCTAATGTAGGTTAATCCTTTTCTAAAAATTGGTTCAGCGCAGTGCGCACGTCTGGCACGGCTTGCAGAAAGCTAAGCTTCTTGCCGGACTTTTGTACCGGGCCAATGGCGGCCTCGAAGCCAAGCTTTTTTGCTTCTGCTATGCGCTTGTCTATAAATGGTACGTGGCGTACCTCGCCGCTTAGGCCTACTTCCCCAAAAACCACCGCATTGCTCTTCAGCTGCAGGCCCTTGGCAGCAGAACCAATGGCCATACACACTGCCAAATCTGCCGCCGGCTCGCTCAGCCGCATACCGCCTACGATATTAACATAAATATCCTGCTCGCCTAAATTAAGTTTGGTACGGCGCTCCAGCATGGCCACCAGCAAGTTGACACGATTGAGGTCTATGCCGCTGGCTGCGCGCTTTGGATACCCGTAGCTGGTTTTGTTCACCAGCGCCTGTACTTCTACCAGAAGCGGACGCGTGCCCTCCAGCGTTGCCAGTACAACCGAGCCGTCACTTATCTGCCGTTCTGCCAGCAGCGCCGCCGAAGGGTTGGCTACCGGGCGAAGGCCGCGTTCGTCCATTTCGAAAATGCCAGCCTCGGTGGTGGGGCCAAACCGGTTTTTGGTGGCGCGCAGCACCTTGAACCCGCCGTAGCGGTCGCCCTCCAGCTGTAGCACTACGTCCACCACGTGTTCAAGAACCTTGGGGCCGGCAATGGCGCCCTCTTTGGTAACGTGTCCCACCAGCACCACGGCCGTGCCGCTTTGCTTGGCTGCGTTTAAAATTAAGTGGGTGCTGTTGGTGATTTGCGACACGCTGCCCGCCGCCGAGCTGACCGCCCCCACTGACACGGTTTGGATAGAATCAACCACCACCAGGTCGTAGGCCTTGGTGGCAATGGTTGCCGCAATGTCATCCGCGCTGGTGCTGGTGGCCAGCTGCAGCTTGCCGGTCTGCACGCCCAGGCGCTCGGCACGCAGGCCTATTTGGTGGCCGGATTCCTCGCCGCTAACATACAGCACGCGGTGGTTTACCGCCAGCGCATTGGCCAGCTGCAACAGCAGGGTGCTTTTGCCAATGCCCGGCTGCCCGGCAATCAGGTTCACGCTGCCCGCCACCACACCGCCGCCCAGCACTGTGTCTACATCTGGCATGCCAGTTGCCAGGCGCTGCTGGTCTCGGGCTACCAGCTTGTCTACAGACGCCGCCGTCAGCACCGAGCCATTGCTGGTGCCGCCGCCCGCAATAGAAGCATCCAACGACACCTCTTCCTGCAGCGTGTTCCATTCTCCGCACTGCTGACACTTGCCCGCCCATGACAGGCTGACGGCGCCGCAGTTTGCGCACACATAGTGCGTGTTCTTTTTCGCCATCTGTTTATTTTATCACTGTCCGCCTACGGGTGTCAGCCGACTATCCAGGGCCTGCTGCAGTTGCTGCTCTTGCACGGCTATAGCGTTGCGCTGTTCCACAATGGCGTTGTACTGGCCAATACGCTGCCGCGTGGCTGCCAGCTGCTGGTTAAACGTTTGCGCCAGTCTGTTGTACGTGGCAACGCCAGCGTTGTAGGCGTCAACGTCATTGCTGCTGGACTCGCTGTCCAGCTGCGCCTTCAGTTGCTTCAGGGTAGACTGCTGCGTGTCCAGCGAGTGCTCATTAGCGGCAATAACTTCCTTTAGCTGCGCCAGCTGTACGTCGTAGGCAGCTACCTGGTCCTTGCGTTTGGTGAACTCGGACTGATACGCCGTGTTGTACGCAACCACGCGCGCCCGGTTGGCAAAATATCGCTGATAGTACGTTTCCAGCGCGGGCGGCAGGCTGGCAACCTCGGTGCCAAACAACGAATGCATTTCGTTGTCCAGCGCAGACGGCTCGGTTTTTTTGTACACATTCAACTGCTCTTTGACCATGGGGTCGGTCAGGCCGTGCGCATAAAACGCTTCCAGCAAGCCGTCTATGCGTTTTCGCTCGGCACTGCTCAGCCGGTCATAGGCCTGGTGCAGCATTTCGTGCGCGGCAGTTACCTGCATGACGCCCTGCAATCGCGCGTCGGTTATTTGGTACAGAAAAATGCCCTGGCGATCACCATGGTAGCAGCCCAGCACCACCGATTGCTCAGACTTGTCGGTACAAGACTGGTTGAACTCGGTGCGGCCCTGCAGCTGCGGATGGTTTATATAAAACAGCCGGCGCGCGCTTGATGTCATGGTGGCGTCGCCGGTCAGTTGCGACACATCCGTCGGCGCCTGATAGCTGCGCAACGCCAGCCAATCTGCCAGCTGCTGCTTCTGCCACCATGTAACGCCCAACAATCCCACCAGAGCTATCAGCAGCCCATATCCGAGGATCTTGCGCGCGTTTTTCATGTTCTCTTAGTGTAGCATTCTTTGCCTGAATGCCTTCCGGCTTTTGGTACAACAGTGCGACGGGCGCTACTCTGTGGCGGGGGCGTAGGTAAGCTCGTTGGCTTTGGCGCCAATGTGCAAGATTGTGCCCTTGGCGTACTTGTCTTCCAGCAAGTTGGTGGCAATGTGATCTTCCAGCGTGTCCTGGATCAGCCGGCGCAACGGACGCACACCGTTCTTGGCGTCATAGCCGTATTCAAGCAAATGCTGTTTGGCATTGGTGCTCAGGCGCAAGCCCACGCCGTGTTTTTGCAGGCGCTTGCTTAGGTCGTCTACTTGCAAATCAATGATGCGGTAGATGTCTTTCTTGGTCAGCGCGCGGAAGACTATCAGCTTGTCAATGCGGTTCAGCAGCTCTGGCCGCATTGTTTTCTTCAGCGAATCCAGCACCTTGTCTTTGTTGGCGACATGCATGGCGTCCAGGTCTTTCAGCTCATCGGCCTGGGAGGCATGAAAACCTAGCGACACTTCCTTCTGCAGTTTGTCTGCGCCAATGTTGCTGGTCATGATGACAATGGTGTTGGTGAAATCAATCTTGCGGCCTTTGGCGTCCGTCAGCGCGCCGTCTTCCAAAATTTGCAGCAGCATGTTGAAGACGTCGGGGTGGGCTTTTTCGATTTCGTCAAAGAGCACCAGGCTGTAGGGCTGGCGGCGGATTTTGTCGGTTAGCTGGCCGCCATCGTCATAGCCAACGTAGCCAGCAGGCGCGCCAACCAGGCGCGAAACGTTGTGGTGCTCGCCAAATTCGCTCATGTCAATTTTGATCAGTGCGTCTTCAGAGCCAAAGAACTCGCGGGCCAACACCCGGGCCAGCTCGGTTTTGCCCACGCCGGTTGGCCCCAGGAAAACAAACGAGCCAATGGGCCGGTTGGCCGAGCTAATGCCCGAACGGTTGCGACGCACCGCGCGCGCCACCGCCTCCACGGCCTCGGACTGGCCAATGACGTACTTGCTCAGGGTTTTCTCCAGCTGCAGCAGGTGCTTGGCCTCCGACCGGATCACCTTCTTTACGGGCACGCCTGTCATGCGCGACACCACGTCGGCTACGTCTTCGTCCGTAACCACCAGGCGCTTGGCGTCTTTGTGGGCAGTTTGCAGCTTGGACAGCTCGTCGTTGATTTGGCTGGCGCGCTGCTTTTCGCGCGCGGCGCGCTCGTAGTCTTCGGCGTCAACGGCGTCGTCTATGCGCGTGTTCACCAGCTTCAGCTCCTTTTGCAGTTTGCGAATGTCGGGCGATGTCTTGCCCTTGTCCACGCGCAAATGCGCCGACGTTTCGTCCAGCAGGTCAATGGCTTTGTCTGGCATATACCGGTCCTGAATGTACCGCTTGGCCAGATTGACGATATTGTCCAGCACCTCGTCGCTTACCTTCACACCATGGAAGGCTTCGTAGTGCTTGCGCAGGCCCTTCAAAATAGCCAGGGTTTCGGGCACGGTGGTCTCGGGAACCTGCACGGGCTGGAAGCGGCGCTCTAGGGCGGCGTCCTTTTCAATATGTTTGGTGTACTCGTCGGTAGTGGTTGCGCCAATCACCTGAATTTTGCCGCGGGCCAGAGCCGGCTTCAAAATGTTGCCAGCGTCCATGGCACCTTCGGCCGCGCCGGCGCCCACAATCAAGTGCATTTCGTCTATGAACACAATGGTTTTGGTGTCGCGCTCCAGTTCGTTCATGACTTTTTTCAGGCGTTCTTCAAACTCGCCGCGGTATTTGGTGCCGGCAATCATGCCCGCCAGGTCAAGCAGCATAATGCGCTTGTCCAGCAAGCTGTCCGGCACATCTTCGCTGATAATTCGCTGGGCCAGGCCCTCCACAATGGCAGTCTTGCCTACGCCGGGCTCGCCAATGAGCACCGGGTTATTTTTGGTGCGGCGGTTGAGGATAGTGATGACGCGGCGGATCTGCGCCTCGCGGCCCACCACTGGGTCTAGTTTGCCCGCACGCGCTTGCGCCGTAATGTCGGTGCCGAAAAAGTCCAGTGCGGTTTTGCGCCCTTTTCGGTTGCCGGTGCGGGTGCGCCCCTCGGTGCCGCCTTGCTCTTCTTCGTATTGCTGACGGTTTAGGAACTGCTCAATCTCGCCCATCATGGCGTCTACGTCAACGTTCATGTCGCGTAGCAAAATAGTAGCGCGCGCATTCTTTTGCGTCAGGATGCTGTACAGAATGTGCTCGGTGCCGCAAAATTCCTGGGAATAATCTTGGGCCGTGTCGTAGGCCATTTTAAGAGTAAGCTTGGCGGTTTCGCTGAGGCCCTTGGCGCCTGCGTTAACCACCAGCGTCTTGGGCGTCAGGTTTAGCGCCAGGCGGGCGCGGTCCAGCGTCACACCGGCGCCTTCCAAAATTTTGGCGCCCATGCTGCTGTCCTGCGCCAGTACGCCAAGCAAAAGATGTTCGGTGCCAACATATGCACTGCCAAAGCTACGGGCAATGGCGTCGGCATGCTTCAGGCTTTGCAGCGCATTGTTCGTTAAGTGATTCAAAAAATCTTGGAAGTCTGCTGAGTTGGGTGTCATAGTGTGGTTCCACCTTTCTTGTGGCGTATTTCTTTCGCCTGTGTAACCATCATAGCCATTTGGCACTCGTCAGTCAAGAGTGCCAAATTGTTAAAATCCGGCAGGCTACTCCGCCTGTGTCTGCCAGGGCTGCAGCTCGGTGGCCACACCATCATACATAAGCTGGAATGCAAGGCGCTCGGGCGGTACCAGCTCGTTGGAATCGTCCAGCCGAAATTCTACGCACATACTGGGCTTGCAGTACAGCGGGCGGGCGGCATGCCAGGCAATGGGCGAGTAATCCTCTGGGCTTGCACAGGCAGTTGCCACCAAAAAACCATGCATGTAGGCCGGCCCGTCGCGCCGGTATGTTTCAACAACCGCGGCGTGCAAAGCAGCCTTGCCCAGCGTACCAATGAAACGGAGATCAGAGCGAGGGCCTCCGCCCTCTGCCCAGGCAATCTGCACTTCGTGCACGGCGTACGCAAATGACTTCCCATCCATAGAGCAAGCTATGATAATTTGGCGGCTATTCGCCGTGCTCTTCGATGGCTTCCAGCAGGCTGTTTTCCAGCTCGGTCTTCTTCTTCAGTTTGGGGACAGGAGCAGGCTTGGTCGGAACGGCTGCAGGGGGTTTGGCGGCTTCTGGTGCTGCGGCTTTGGCTGGCTGTTTTTCGGCCTCTATGTCCAGCTCGTAGCCGGTTAGCTTGCTGGCCAGGCGGACGTTCTGGCCGCCCTTACCAATGGCAATGCTCAGCTGGTCTTCGGGCACCAGCACGCGCGCCTTTTTCTCGCTGCCTGGTTCCAGAATGACTTTGGAGACTTTGGTGGGGTTGAGCGCGTTGGTGATGTAGGCGACCGGCTCGTCGTCCCATACAATGATGTCAATTTTTTCCTGCTCGCCAATTTCGCTCATGACAGCGTTCACGCGCGTGCCGTGGCCGCCCACAAAGGTGCCAACCGGATCAACGCCGGGAACGGTGCTGGTGACGGCTAGCTTGGTGCGGGTGCCGGCCTCGCGGGCCATGCCCTTGATTTCCACAGCGCCGCTTTCCATTTCAGGCACCTCGGCACGAAACAGCCACTCGATGAACTGCGTGTTGCCGCGAGACACTACCAGCTGCGGGCCGCGTGGGCCGCGTTCCACATCCTTCAGGTATACCTTCAGGCGCTGGCCGGGGTAGTAGCGCTCGCCTTGGATCATTTCGCTGCGCGGCATGATGCCCTGCGCTTTGCCTAGGTCCACACGCACTATGTTGCCTTCCACGCGGGAAACCAATGCGTTGATGACTGTGCCAATCTTATCTTCGTACTCGTTCATGACAATCTCGCGCTCGGCTTCACGCAAGCGTTGCAGCACCACCTGCTTGGCGGTTTGTGCGGCAACACGGCCAAAGCTGTTCACCTTTTCGTGCACTTCAATCATGTCGCCCAGCTTGGCGTTCTTTTGGATAACCTGCGCCTGGGGCACGCTTAGCTCGTACGCCGGGTTCTCCACGTTTTCAACCACTTCCTTGGTAACGTAGGCGTCAACGTCACCAGTGTTTAGGTTCATGGTTACGCGCACTTCCTGCTCGCGCTCGCCATAGTCACGGCGGTAGGCGGCAGCCAACGCTTGCTCAACCACTTCCTGCACGGTTTCTTCCGGCAGGTTTTTTTCCTCGGCCAGGGCCTTTATGGCCAGGCCTAGTTGCTTCATGTTTAAATCCATTGTCTTTGGATATTCCTTTCTGTTTGTGCGCTGCTTTTGGCGCAGAGCACCTTGGTCTCTTATGAAAAAAGCCGACCAGAGCGGCCGACCAGAACATCTTTTACTGTACCAGCCCATGCCACCCACGTCAACCTCCGCGCCCGGCTTTAAAAATAAGATGGAAATGGTATAATATACAACGTTCTGTTCGTTCCGACGAAGGAAGGCACCATGAAGGCACGCCCCACCCGCGTATACGTACCGGCAGGCGAACTGATGCCGGGCATCGATGACATCATCGCTGCCAGCGCCACCAGCCCCGACACCCACGCCAAACTGCTGGCGCGCGCCGGCTTCACGAACGCCGTCCGCAGGCTGCAGCAGGAGGATCCGCTGGACCGCGCCCGCGCAAGCTACCAGGAAATGCACCGCCTGGGGGCCTGGCGCCGGCACTTCAGCCGACGAACCTCCCGCGCCTTCTACGAAGGTGCACTCATCCCCGAGGGCGAAGCCCTAGCCGCCGTCATCAAAGCCGACGACTCCAACATCTTCAGCACCATCGAGGTGTGGGAGCATCCGCTCAGTGGGGAGACCGCCATCGTGGGCCGGCTGCGGCACGGCGACCAAAACCACCACTTCCTCATCGCGCAGTGGGGGCCGAAAATCAGCCGCTTCCCGCTCATCACCGTCCGCGGCCACACGCTGCCCGGCGATGCGCCTGCTGGCGAGCGACTGTGGTGGAGCCTGCTGGTCACCGCCCTATCGCTGGTGGTGGTATCGCTGTTCGTCCCATGGCTGGGGCCGCTGATGTCCCTGGCCTGCGCCGTACACGGCGCGTACAGCGTCTACCTGTACGGACGCGTGCGCTTCGCATCGACGACGTTCATCGTGCTGAACCTGATGTTCAGCCTGGCGAGCCTCATCGTTCACCTCACGTAAGGCCGGACAAGCCCAACCAATCCAGGACGACGAACGCCCCAAAAGGCGCACGTGCTATATATATGAAGACCGCGAATCCATCGCAGCCTCCAAAATATACGCACGTGCGCCTGAAGTTCCCCCGCACATTCCATGGTAGAATGGAATTTATGAGCAAAAACGTGAAGCGCCTGTTTAATTATTTCGTACCAAAAAATTATACTATCCAGCTAGATCCGGACCGCGAAGCCGCCACCGTCAGCGGCACGGTCACGGTCAGCGGCCGCAAGGCCGACCGCCCGTCCAAGCGGTTCACCTTTCACCAACACGGCCTGACCATCACCGCCGCCACCATTTTTAAAAAAGACAAAAAGGGCGAGCGCGAGGTGCCCGTCACCCGCATCAACCACCACCGCTCCAGCGACGAAGTCCGCTTGCACGTTGACGAGCTACTATACCCCGGCGAATACGTCATTAGCATGACCTTCCACGGTGACATCACCCGCCCCATGGACGGCATTTACCCGTGCTTTTTCAAGCACGACGGCGCAGAGAAAAAACTCATTGCCACCCAGTTTGAAAGCCACCACGCACGCGAGGCTTTCCCGTGCATTGACGAGCCCGAAGCCAAAGCCACATTCGACCTCACCCTGCTCTCGCCCACCGGCGAAGCCGTTGTCAGCAACACGCCCGTCGAACTGCAGCGCGAGCTGGACGGCAAGCTGGCCACCACATTCCAAACCACACCGCACATGTCTACCTACCTGCTAGCCTTTGTGTACGGCGAGCTAGCCTACCGCGAGAAAAAAACCAAGCACGGCGTAACGCTCCGCACCTACGCCACACCAGACAACGTCGAGTTCACCACCTTTGCGCTGGATGTCGCTGCCAAAGTACTGGACTTTTTCAGCGAATATTTTGACATTCCCTATCCGCTGCCCAAGTGCGACCTTATAGCGCTGCCCGACTTCGCCGCCGGCGCCATGGAAAACTGGGGCTGCATAACGTTCCGCGAACAAGCCTTGTTTGTAGACCCGTCCAACACCAGCCTTAGCTCCAAACAATACGTAGCCATGGTGGTGGCGCACGAGCTAACACACCAGTGGTTCGGCAACCTTGTCACCATGCGCTGGTGGACCGACCTGTGGCTGAACGAAGGCTTTGCCAACTGGATGGAATACTTCGCCACCGATCACCTTTTCCCGGAGTGGAATATGTGGACGCAGTACATTGTGGACGAGCAGCAGCTGGCCCTAAAGCTGGACGCATTGGAAAACACCCACCCCATCGAGGTGCCCATTCATCACCCGGACGAAATTCGCACCATCTTTGACACCATCAGCTATAGCAAGGGCGGCAGCACCATCCAAATGCTGGCCGAATACCTAGGCCACGAGGCCTTTCAGGGCGGCCTGCGCTACTACCTGAAAAAACACGCCTACGGCAACACCGACACCGTCGACCTGTGGGACGCGCTGGAGCACGTTTCCAAAAAACCGGTCAAAGCCTTCATGCACAGCTGGACCAGCAGCGCCGGCTATCCGCTGGTACGCGCTGAAGTTTCTGACGGCCAAGCCACGCTGGACCAGCAGCTGTTTACCCTCAACCCCAAAAGCGCACTGCGAGACCGGCCGCTAACGCCTTGGCCCGTTCCGCTGCACGCCTCGGCCGCCGACCAGTCCATTTTTGACACGCCGCACACCACCGTGCCTGTGCAATCGCCGGATACGTTCAAGCTGAATCACCAGCAGTCCGGCTTCTACCGCGCCATTTACGACCAGCCACACCTGCAGCGTCTGGCAAAGCATGTCAAAAATAAAAAGATGGGGCCAATAGACCGGCTGGGCCTGCTGGCCGACGCCTTTGAGGCTGCCAAGGCCGGCTTCCTGGACACTACCGCAGCCCTGGCGTTCATGGAAACCTACCAGGCTGAAGACAACAGCGCTGTCTGGGATGTTATGGTTGCCAACTTGGCCGGCATCCGCGCCGTCATGAACGACGAAGACCTGCGCCAAACCATGAAGCCCTACGCGCGCGACCTGGCAGCCGCGCAGCTGAAACGGCTGGGCTGGGAGGAGCACAAGGGCGAATCGCACTTTGACCGTCTGCTGCGGCCTACCATTTTGGCACTGGCCGCAGTGTCGGACGAACCGCACGTGGTTGCGGAGGCGCTGCGCCGCTTTGCCGACATGAAAAAGCCGGAAGATTTGCAGCCCGACCTACGCAGCGTCGTCTACGTAACTGCCGCGCGCAAGGGCGACACCCACACCTTTGAACGTCTGCTGCACATGCATCACGCCACCGCTTCCAGCGAGGAGCGCATCACGCTGGCTGCCGCACTGACCAGTTTCCACCAACCCGAGCTGGTGGACCGCGCGCTGGCGCTCATCACCACCGACAACGTGCGCCTGCAGGACGTCATGTACTGGGTGGCTTACAGCTTTAGCAACCGCTTTGCCCGCGACAAAACATGGAAGTGGCTGGTTGCCAACTGGGCTTGGCTGAAAGAAAACCTGGGCACAGACCTGGCCTTCTACCGCATGCCCGTGTACAGCGCCCGCGCCTTTAGCAACGAAAACTTTCTGCCAACGTACAAGAAGTTCTTCGAGTCAGTCATGGAGCCGGCACTGGATCGCTCCACCAAACAAGGCATCGAGATTATCGAGTGGCAATCCCAGTGGCGCAAGCGCGACCTGGCCGCCATCAAAACATACTTTGCCAACCGCTAGGCAAATGCGGCCAAAGCTCATGGTAAGTCTTTGATGACGCCCGTAATGCGAAAGGACTCGCCCGAGACTTCTATGGCGCACAGCTGGTAGTCGCCGCGCCAGCCGGCATCCTGTACCCAAAGCTCGGCGGCAAAACGCATTTGCTGCAGTTTTTTGGGCGTGACGTAGTCCAGGCCGGCGCCCCACGTGGAACGGCGGCGGTATTTTACCTCGCAAAAGTACACTGTTTGGCCGCGGCAAGCAACAATGTCTATTTCGCACCAACGCGTCCGCCAGTTTTGGGCCAACACGTCACAGCCCTGGCGGGTAAGGTAGGCGGCGGCAACGGCCTCGGCACGGCGCCCCACATCAAAGGTGGTCATGCCTGCAGCTGTTGCAAGTGCTGCCGTACGGGCATGAACGAGCGCCGATGCAACGCACACACCCCTTGGGCTTGCAGCGCGGCGGCATGGGCGGGCGTGCCGTAGCCCACGTGCGTCTCGAAGCCGTAACCCGGGTGGGTACCAGCGGCAGCTATCATAAAGTTGTCACGCGCCACTTTGGCCACAATGCTGGCAGCGCTCACAGCCGGAACGGTATCGTCGGCACGGATGACCGGCCGCGCCCGCGGGTCATGCGCCAAAAAGTTATAGTTGCCGTCTATAATAATCTCTTCAAACGGCAAGGCAATGGCCTCCAGCGCTCGCTGCATTGCCAAACGCACCGCTGCCGTCAGGCCGCCGGCGTCCAGTTCTTCGGAGGTGACCCAGCCCAAACCAATGGCCAGTGCCTGGCGACGAATGATGATGTCCAGCCGCTCGCGCTGCAGCTTGGTTAGTTTTTTGGAATCGCGCAGGCCGCGAATGGGCCGGCGCAGTAGCACCGCGCCCGCCACCAGCGGCCCAGCCCAACACCCACGTCCAACTTCGTCAATCCCAACAATCATAGGCGCATGCTACCGCATGGTGCCCGTATGTTGCAAGCAAAAAACCTGAGAACTTTTGGCTCTCAGGCTTTTTGTAAAACGTTCGGGTCTAAACGAGGGCTACTCGGCTTTGGCGTGTGCTTCGCGGGCGGCAGCTACTTTGGCTTCGCGCTCGGCATCTTCGGCGGCTTTTTTGGAAGCCTCGGCTTCGGCGGCGGCTTGGGTTTGCTCGTGCAGCTTGGCCTCTTCTTCTTCAGCCTTTTTGTCTTCAATGGCGTTAACGGCATCGCGGTCAAAGTTTACGCCCGTCAAACGTGCCGCCTTACCCGTACGGGCACGCATGTACGTTAGGTAGTTGCGGCGAACCTTGCTGCGCTTGGTGATCTCCACCTTCAGCACCAGCGGGCTATGCAGCAAAAAGCTTTTTTCCACACCAATACCGCTGGCAATACGGCGCACGGTAATGCGCGACGTGTGGCTGCCCTTGCGGTCGGTGCGGATCACCAGGCCCTGAAAAATCTGCACGCGCTCTTTGTTGCCTTCGCGAATTTTCTGGTGCACCTTTACGGTGTCGCCACTGCGTACGTCAACCACGGCATGCTTTTTGAATTGCTTCTCAATTTTTTGAATAACAGATTCCATAGATCGTCTCAACCTTATTTTATTGTTACGCTTGCGAATTACTATAGCATATCTGTTTCAGATAGCCAAGTATGAAGCGGGCAGCGGCGTTGATTGTTTGTGTAAAGAATAAACGCCGCTGTCGCCCGGCAGGCAAGTGTGTATGGTGATGTCTTGCCTGCCGGGCGCATTGTTGTTCAGACGTGCAAGATGGCCGGGTCGTGGATGAGGTGCGGGGTGACGTAGCCACTGGGTCCCAGCAGCAAGAGCAGCAAGGAATCACCGCGTTGCTGTTCGTCCTCGATGAACAGCCGGATACCCACAGGGCCCACAGTTTCCGTGCCGTGCTGCACCCAGCCCAGCAGCTGTACCGCCCCGGAGGGAATGCCCGTTGACAAAGCGTTCACCAACGTGCCCACCGGCTGCAGCCCCTCCTGGCTGATGACAAGGCTGTACGTCTCGTCCTTGCCCGAAGTGATTGTGTACGGCCGCCCCGCCTTCATTTCTTTCAGGTCCAACAGATGCCACCTTTCGAACAATGCGTCGCCATGGCCGTTCCATGGGGATGCACTATTCTACAACGTATACGTTGACCTGTCGATGGGCTATACTGGAATGACTATGGATTATGGAAAACTCGCCCTGGAAAAACACAAAGAGCTGCGCGGCAAAATTGCCCTAGCACTAAAAGACCAGCTGGACAGCCGTGACAAGCTCAGCATTTACTACACGCCCGGCGTTGGCGCGGTAAGCACCTACGTGGCCGAACACCCCGAAGAAGCCCGCGACTACACCTGGCTAAATAATAACGTTGGGGTGATCAGCGACGGCTCTGCCGTTCTGGGTCTGGGCGACATTGGCCCGTACGGCGCACTGCCGGTTATGGAAGGCAAGGCCATGCTGTTCAAGCACTTTGCCGGCATTGACGCCGTGCCCATTGTGCTGGACGTCCATACTGCCGACGAAATTGTGGCTGCGGTCCGGGCCATTGCCCCCAGCTTTGGCGGCATAAACCTGGAAGACATTGCCGCGCCGCTGTGCTTTGAAGTAGAAGAGCGGCTGAAGGCCGACCTGCCCATCCCCGTCATGCACGACGATCAACACGGCACAGCCATTGTCACCCTGGCCGGGCTGATTAACGCCTGCAAAATTACAAAACGCGACCTGGGCAAAAGCCGTATTGTCTTGATTGGCGCCGGTGCTGCTGGTGTTGCCATTGCCAAATTGCTGCACCACTACGCCAAGCCGGAGATCATTGCCGTGGACAGCAAAGGGGTTATTACCCGGCAGCGAACCGACCTGAACGAAGAGAAACGTCTGCTGGCTTCATTCAACACCTTGCCGCACGACGGCTACAACCCGAAAAATCTGCGGGAGGCATTGAAGGGCGCCGATATTGTCATTGGCGTTTCAAAGGCAGGCATGCTGCTGCGCGAAGACGTGTCAGTCATGGCCAAAGACCCCATCATTTTTGCCATGGCCAACCCGGTGCCAGAAATAATGCCAGACGTTGCCCACGCCGCCGGCGTTGCCGTGATGGCTACCGGCCGCAGCGACTTTCCCAACCAAGTAAACAATGCCCTGGCCTTCCCCGGTATTTTCCGCGGTGCGCTGGACAATCGCGTGCGCACCATTACCGACGAGCACAAAGTTGCCGCAGCCAAAGCCATTGCCGCGCTGGTGGATCAGCCCGACGCCCAGCACATCATTCCGTCAGTGCTCGACGACCGGCTGGTGGCCGCTGTTTCGGCTGTTATTGTGTAGTTTTAACCGGCCGCACCAAACGCTGACTGGCAGCCAGCATGCCGCCCAGGGCCATGCGGTCGGGCTGCACACCGTGCGTAAACATGCTAAGCCGCAGGCGCTTAGGCTGAAATTCGCCTAGCTCTATCTTGTTATCCAGTAAAGAAAAGCCCGCGTCCATCACATACAGCCCACCCCAAATTCCCGTTACAACAGGCATGTCTGCCGCCACGGTCAGCGCAAAATTTGCTGCGTTCCACAAGGATAAAAAACTATTCAGACGGCTTTCCGTAAAATCGCGCTTGTATTTTTGGACGGCGGCCTCGCGCAGCCCTCGGCGCAACGAATGATTCAGGTGGGTGGTCCAGGCGGCTTCGCGGGTTTTGCCCTTGCGGACTAAATCGCTGATAGCCGAGGCGGCTTCGGTGCGATTGATAGACACCGTGGCCGTTGGCCAGCGGCAGGCCAGGCGCAACGATCCTTCTGCATCGTGGAGGCTAGATTGCTCGGTTTTGCTCTTCCGTGCCGTTGCCCGGCCGACGCCCACAGCCGAGCCGTCAGCGTTCATGCCAGACACACTGGCGCCGGACATGTCAAACTCTGACTGTTCGCCAAAGTAATCTTTTACCACCAGCGCGCCGAAGCCAGCTGCCCGCAGCGTGCGGCGCGTGCGCCCCACGTCCAGCCCAACCTTGTCCGCTTCCACATATGGGCCCAGGTCTACCTGCCAGGCCAACGCGTTTTCGTCGTCCAGCTGATCGGGAAGTTCGGTAATGGGCACCACGTCTCGAAACATTGTGTCACTATGCTACTGCACATCCTGCCGGCAGGTCAAGTATATGAGCTACGATACAACGCGGTACACTTCTTCAATGGTGGTCAGGCCGGCAATGGCCTTCAAGACGCCGTCCTGCAGCATGGTCAGCATGCCTTCTTCAATGGCTTTTTGCTGGAGCATCTCGGTGGTTATTTGGTTGGGCGGCTGGCGCAACAGCTGCTGAATGCCCGGGGTCATTTGCAGCTGCTCGCGAATGGGCACCTGTCCTTTGTAGCCGAATGGGTTGTCGGCGGATTTGCCAGGCTTGAATAGTGTCAGCTTGGTAAGGTCTGGCCGTGCCACGCCAGGCGGCAATGTGTCCACCACGCTTTTGATCTGCGCTTTCAGCGCGTCGTCCGGCTGGTAGGCTTGCTTGGAATTCTCGTCCAACAAACGCACCAAACGCTGCGCCATAATAAGCCGCATAGCCGAAGCAAACAGCGGGTTGATGCCAATAAAGTCCAGCATGCGCGTCAGCGCCGAGGCGGCATTGGCTGCGTGGAACGTGCTAAGCACCAGGTGCCCGGTTAGGGCGGCCTGCAGTGACGTGCGAGCTGTGTCTTGGTCGCGAATCTCGCCCACCATTACCACGTCTGGGTCCAGCCGCAACACGGCGCGCAGCTTTTCGGCAAAGCCGGTGGCATTCACGTCGCCCTTTACCGGAATTTGGACAACGCCATGCATGAAATATTCTATGGGGTCTTCCAGGGTGATGATTTTGCGCTCGTCGCTATTAAGGGTGTTGATCAGCGAGTACAATGTGGTGGTTTTACCAGAGCCAGTCGGCCCCACCACCAGCACCATGCCCGTGGGGTGCTTGATGATATCGTCAACAACTGTTCGCTCGCGCGGGGACAAGCCCAGGTTCTCTAGCTTCAGCAGCTCTAGCTGCAGGGTAAACAAACGCATTACCACGTCCTGACCGTAGGCGGTTGGCACGGTTTCGACACGCAGGTTGACCGTAACGTCATCGCCAGTGGCCATGCGGTAGGTGCGGTTGATATGGCCGGTTTGGGCGTCGTCGGCGCCCGTGGACACATTGGCGGCAATGGCAACGGCAGAAAGCAGCTGGTGGTATTTTTCGCGGCTAAGGGTGGCAATGGGGTGCAGCACGCCATCTACGCGCAGCCGAATGCGCACGTCTTCTTCCTGGTTTTCCATGTGGATGTCCGAGGCCTTCAGCCGGTAGGCCTGCTGCACCAGGTAGGCCAGGATGTCGTCGGCGCGCACGGTGGCCAGGGTGGCGGTTACTTGCTCGAACAAATCGCCGGTGGTGTCTTCGCCAAAGGCAATATCCTGGTAGGAAACTTTGCGCGGCGGGTCGTACAGGCGCATGTACTCGCGGTAGCCGCTGTCCGAAATAAGGGCGAACTGCACGTGCGTGTCAGTAAAGCGCCGTTCTAGGTCGCGCATGGTTTGCTGCGCCGTTGTGTTGGTAATGCCAAAGATCACACCGTTCTTGTCGGACTCTAGTGGCACCACGCGCATGGTGTACATTTCCGGGTTGGTCAGGAACTGCTTGTATAGCTTCTTGTTCGCCACTTTGGAAGTGTCGGCATAGTTTAAATGCAGTAGCTGGGCGCGGCGAAGCGTTGCAACTTCTTCGTCCGCGCGTGCGTCTTGGCTCATGCTTGTAGTATAGCATGAGCATGTTTGTGTGGGGAACGGTGGTATAGTACCTGGACATGATTCGTATTGTTTTGATTGTTCACAATGTGCGCAGCTGCCACAATGTTGGCTCGCTGCTGCGCACGGCCGAGGGGCTGGGCGTTGAGCGCGTGTGGCTAACTGGCTACACGCCCTACCCGGCAAGCCCAGGCGACACGCGGTTGCCGCACCTTGCCCAGAAAACAACCCGCCAAATCCACAAAACCGCGCTGGGTGCCGAGACCAGCCAGGCCTGGCAGCACGCCGCGCAGCTTCCGCCCGTGCTGGCGCACTTGCGCAAGAATGGCTTTACCATAGCCGCCGTCGAACAAGCCCCGCATGCCACGCCCCTGCCCGGTTTCAAACCGCCCAAACGCATTGCGCTGCTGGTTGGGCGCGAAGTGGAAGGCGTCGAGCCCGAGGTACTGGCCGCCTGCGACCTCGCCCTGGAAATCCCCATGTTTGGCAGCAAAGAGTCGTTCAATGTTGCCCAGGCTGCCGCCATGGCTGCCTACCACTGCCGTTTCATGGGCGGCTAGCGCGGCCGCGCCGAAAAATCACCGCCAAAATACTCATTATATATAGAGCAAGCGTAAGCACTTGTGCTACACTAAAAATCAAGATGGTCCTGGATACCAAACCAAAACGATCTCCCAGCATTTCACACCGCAAGCGCACTGGCCAGCACCACAAGCAGACCAAGCGGTATACCAAAACATACTGGCCGTACTTGCCCTTGCTGGTTGTGGTGGTGCTGGGCATTGCCGCCAACAGTTTGTGGGCACACGTGCAGCACGGCGTGCTGGGCTATGCTACGGACATGAGCGCCAGTGCGCTGCTGAGCGACACCAACTCCCAGCGCATCCAAAACGGCGAAGCCGCCCTCAGCTATAACGCGCAGCTCACAGCCGCCGCCCAGGCCAAGGCCAACGACATGGCCACCCGCAACTACTGGTCGCACAACACACCGGACGGCGCCACACCGTGGACATTTATTATCAACGCCGGCTACAGCTACCAGGCTGCGGGCGAGAACCTGGCATACGGCTTTGACACCAGCAATGCCACTATCACCGGCTGGATGAACAGCGCCGAGCACCGGGCCAATATCCTGAACACCCGCTACGCAGACGTGGGCTTTGGCATAGCCAACGCCGCCGACTACCAGGGCACCGGCCCAGAAACCATTGTGGTTGCCATGTACGGCCAGCCGCCAGCTGCCGCTCCGGCGCCCGTCGCCAGCAGCACACCCACCGCCAAGGCCACACCAGCCCCCGCTGCCAGCACGCCCGCTCCGGCGCCAACCCCCGCGCCCACACCCGCTCCAGCCGCCGCGCCCACCGACGCCGCCAAAACGCCTACGCCCGCCAAGCAACAAACCACCGTAGCCAAAGCCAACGTCGGCACCACCCCAGCCGCATCCGTCCTGCCCGAGAAACACATCAGCCGCATCCAGCTGGTCAGCAACGGCGCCGCGCCGTGGAGCGCCTTTGCCGCATCCACGCTGGCGGCCATGTGCGTTGCCTTCTTCCTGCTACGGCACGGCCTGGCCTGGCACCGCGTGTTGCGCAAGGGCGAACGGTTTATGGTGAAGTATCATTTGCTGGACGTACTGCTGGTGGGCATTGGCGTGCTGGGTTTTGTCCTGACCCGCACCGCCGGCACTATTCACTAATATATGCATTAAAAAGAAACGCCCGCCAGTTACAAAAGATATCCACCCTGGGGTAGAAAATCGATTGCAACTGGCGGGACGTACCCTTCAGCAGCTGGATGTCAGGCGGGGCCGACGTACTTGACCGTGATCCGCCGGGTGTCGCCACCCTTCCTTAGACGGCCGGTGACGCGGTTGACGTGGATCCTGCCGGAGCCGTCGATGCTGAGCGCAGCGTTGGTGACGGTGCCGCCGAACTCAACCCTGCCGGAGCCGTCGATGCCGACCGTCATCTCAGGCACGATGCCCTCGTCCATGAGGACCTCACCGGACCCGTCGATGCGGATGATGGCGTGGGCGGTGATGCGAGAAAGCGTGACCCTGCCGGAGCCGGGAATGCTGGCCACGAATTCGCCGTTGGCGTGGCCGATGTCGATCCTGCCGGAGCCGTCGATGCGGACGTTCGCCTTGCCCCTCACTTCATCGACTCGGACCCTGCCCGAACCGTCGATGCCGGCGCTCAAGCTGTCGACCTGCCCGGCGGCCACCCTGCCCTCATTCGGCAGATTGATGGTCAGCGGGCCGTGGGTGTTGCCGACGGCGGTCTTGCCGTTCACGTCGTTGATGTCCACGGGCGCGCCCACCGGCACCTGGACCTTGATCTTCAGGGGGTTGGGCTGGTCGCCGATGGACACCGATCCGGAGCTGGAGAAAACGTTGACCTGGTCGCCACTGCTGACGACATGCAGGTCACGCCCGCTCTGGAAAACGGCGCCGCGGCCTACGACGGCCTGCTGGCCGAAGAAGTTGCGGCGGCCGGTAGAAATACGCGTGGCGCTGCCGGAGTTCGGGCCCTGAATGACCAGTCGCTTCTGATCCTCGCGAATCTGCAGCTTGCCCACCATGGCGGCCGGGCCGGTGATGGTGTAGCTGACGGTGCGGCCGTTGTAGACCTCCACGACGACGTCTGCGTCCAGCCTGGCCAGGCGCAGCGCGGTGGCATCCGTCTGCTCGGGGCCCCTGGTGACGATGTCCTGGGGCTCGTCGGGCTCAGCGCGGTGGCGGCCAGGCGCATCGATGTAGCCGGGCCCCGCGTTGTGGGACTCCCCGGTGTTGGCGTTGTACCAGCTGCCGTCGGTGAACTTGATGAGGGCGCCCGCGATGGTGTCCATCGTCTTGTTGGACCGGACGTGCACGCCGTTGACCACTGCGTCGAATGACATTTTGGTCCTCGTCTCCCTTGCTTGAAGGATACTACCCGGTTGGGTATGGAGCGTACTTTACAATAAAATCTGATAAAACTCAAGCATGAGCATCTTACGCATTTTGCCGTGCATCACTGAATGGCGCGAGCCGAGGCACGACATTACTGCACCTTGATATTTTCCGCGCCCACCAAATCTTTCAGTTTGCCCAACACCGCGTCCTCGTGCTGAATGCCCGTAGGCAGCTTGATGATTTGTTTGCCATTGGTGGGGCCCAACACCAGCACCACATCGGTTGGGCCTTTGGCGTCGTCAATGGCCTGCTTTAGCGAGCGCAGCAGCTCGTGGTTTTCGCTATCGTGCAGGCGAATGTACACACGCGCGACAGCGCTGGGGCCGGCGTCACCTGCAGCCGCCGTTACGGCAGCACCGCTCTTGGGCCGCACGGTTACGGCTGCAGCGCGCTTGACGCCTGGCGGCTTTTGCTTTCTGCCGGTTGGCTGGTAGTTGGTGGCTTGCTCGGCAGTAATCTCGCGCGCGTCGTCCACCATCACCTTTACCTCTTCTCCTAGGTTGCCTTCGCGGTCTTTGGCCGACACCTTGCCGCGCACCAACACCACGCGGTCACGTTCCCACAGGCCAGTGGTTTGCTGGTAGGCATTGGGAAATAGTATCAGTTCCAGCTCGCCAAACTGGTCCTCTAGCTTTATGAACGCCATCTTCTGACCGTTCTTGGTGACAATCTCGCGCGAGTCGGCAATGGCGCCGCCAATAGTAACGTTTTTGCCATCGTGCTCGGGCTTTAGCTCGCGGATGGGCAATGTTTGCTCGCTCAGAAAATTCTCAAACATGGCAAGCGGATGCTGGCTGAGGTACAGGCCTAGCAGCTCACGCTCCCACAGCAGCTGCTCGCGGGGGGTATAAATGGTAGCTGCTTTGTCCAGCACCAGCTGCGGCTTGGCAATCTCCTCGTCCGACAGCATGCCAAACAAATCGGTCTGCCCGCTGTTGGCCTCTTTTTGCAGGCGGGCACCATAGGCCAGCAGCACGTCCAGGTTGTGCAGCAGGTGCGAGCGATCGCCAAAACGCTCGAACGCGCCGGCGCGCACCAGGCTTTCCAGTGCCTTGCGGTTCACAATGCGTACGTTCACTTTGCTGAAAAAATCTTCCAGGTCGGCAAATGCGCCGTCAATTTCGCGCGCGCGCAGAATCTCCTCCACCGCGCCAGCGCCCACGTTCTTAATGGCGTTCATGCCAAAGCGGATGGGCGCCTTACGGTCGTCCGGCACTTTGGGGTCGGGCACTACGGCAAACTCGGTGAACGATTCGTTGACATCGGGCGGCAGCACGGCAATGCCCATCTTTTTACATTCGGTTATTTCAATGGCCAAGCGGTCGGTGTCGTCAAAGTCGCTAGTCATTAGTGCAGCCATAAATGCTGCCGGATAGTGCGCCTTCAGGTACGCCGTCTGGTACGAGATCATGCCGTAGCAGGCCGAGTGCGATTTGTTGAAGCAGTAGTCGGCAAAGCCCAGCAGGTTGTCCCAAAACTTTTCAATGGCAGCCCGGGCCATGCCGTTTTCTACGGCGCCGTCAATGAACTTTACCTTCATTTTAGCCATCACGTCGCGCTTCTTTTTGCCAATGGCTTTGCGTAGCGTGTCAGCCTCGCCGCCGGTAAAGCCGCACACGTCGCGCGAAATCTGCATAACTTGCTCCTGGTACACCAGCACGCCATAGGTGCCGCCCAGCGCAGGTTTCATCAGCTCGTGGTCGAATGTTATGTCCTCCAGCCCGTTCTTGCGTTTTATGTAGCTGTCGGTCAGCCCGGCGCTCAAAGGCCCCGGGCGGTACAGTGCGCCCATGGCTACAATATCGTCAAACTGCGTCGGCTTTAGCTCGCGCAAGTAGCGTTTCATGCCCGACGACTCAAACTGAAAAACGCCCGTGGTATCGCCGCGCTGCAGCAGCTCATACGTCAGCTGGTCGTCCAGCGGCAGGCTGTTAAGGTCAATGTCCGCGCCGTACACGCGCTTGATGATACGCAAGGTGTTTTTGATAATTGTCAGGTTTGACAAGCCCAAAAAGTCCATCTTCAGCAGGCCCAATTCCTCAATGGGGTCTTTGGGGTACTGCGTAGCCACCACACCTTTTTGGGCCATTTCCAACGGGGCAAACTTCACAATGTCGTCCGGGGCAATCACCACGCCGGCAGCGTGCACGCCATGGGAACGAATGGTGCCTTCCACGCGAATGGCCAGGTCGAACACTTCCTTGGCTGTCTCGTTAGACTCGTATTCGCGCGCCAGGTCGGCGTCGTTTTGCAGCGATGTTTCCAGCGGGATGTGCCGGCCCTGAATGGGCGCAGGGATCATCTTTGCCAGCCGGTCGGCTTCGGCATATGGCACTTGCAGCACGCGGGCCACATCGCGCACGGCGTTGCGCGCGGCCATGGTGCCAAAGGTAACAATGTTAGCCACGCGCTCCTGCCCGTATTTGTCTGCGCAGTACTGAATAACTTCGTCGCGCCGGGTATCCATAATATCAATGTCTACGTCAGGCATAGAAATGCGGTCCGGGTTCAGAAAACGTTCAAACAGCAGGTCGTACAACAGCGGGTCTAGCTCGGTAATTTTCAAAGAGTACGAAATGATCGACCCAGCCGCCGACCCGCGCCCCGGCCCAAAAACAATGCCCTGGTCCTTGCCCCAGTTCATAAAATCGGCAATGATCAAAAAGTAGCCGTTAAAACCCATGCTGTTAATAATGCCCAGCTCGTACTGGGTACGCTCCAGGACGGGCGCGGGCAGCACCTGCTTTGCGGCTTCTATGGTCAGCTGTTTGCTCTCGGCCTCGGGCACACCGCCATAGCGCCAGGCCAGGCCGCGGTACACCAGCTGGTGCAGGTAAGACTTTTCGTCCTCGCCTTCCGGCACCGGAAATTTGGGAATGAGAATTTTGCCCAGTTCAATGTCAATGTCGCAGCGGTCGGCAATGGCCTTGGTGTTCAGAATAACTTCCGGGTGGTCCTTGCCCCAGCGGTCAATGAGCTCCTGCGGGTCAACAACATGCAGCGGATAGTCTTTCAGGCTCATGCGCTTTTCGTCACTCAAAAACGAGCCGGTACCCACGCACAGCAAAATCTCGTGCGCGTCTTGGTCCTCGTGCTTTAGGTAGTGCGCGTCGCACGTCAGCACCACGGGCACGTCCAGCTCTTTGCCCAAGGCTAGCACCTGTTCGTTAATACGCTGCTGGTCGCTGCTGGTCAGCGGGTTGTCTGGGTGGCCATGGTCCTGAATTTCAAAATAGTATCGGTCGCCAAACACGCCCTTGTACCAGGTGGCAATCTCGCGGGCTTTGTCGTACTGGTCGTTGCGCAGCGCGTCGCCCACCTCGCCACCCATACAAGCGCTGAGTGCAATAATGCCTTCGTTGTACTTTTCCAGCAGCTCGTGGTCTATGCGCGGGTAGTAGTAATAGCCGTGCAGGTTGGCCGTGGTAGACAGCTGCATAAGGTTTTGGTAGCCCTGGTGGTTCATAGCCAGCAAAATAAGGTGGTAGCGCTGTTTGTCTTTTTGCGGGTCTTTGTCGGTATGCTTGCGCGCCGCCACGTATGTTTCAATGCCAATAATCGGCTTCACTCCGGCCGCCTTCGCCGTCTTGTAAAAGTCAATTGCCCCAGACAACGTCCCATGGTCGGTCTGCGCCACCGCCTCCATGCCCGTTTCTTTCACAAAGTTAACCAGTGCCGGCAGCTTTGTCAGCCCATCCAGCAAACTATACTGCGTGTGGTTGTGCAAATGCACGTAGTCACTTGGCTTTAAACTGGTTGCGTGCGGTTGTGCGGCCACCGTTTTCCCCTTTATCCTTTTATTATAGCGAAAATCGCGGACAATTTTCCGCGACTTTTACAACGTTCGTTCAATATAGTGAAGGGCGGCCTGGCGGATCAGAAGAACGCGTGCGCTTTCGGGCCGTCGATGGCGTAGCGGCCGGGAGTGTACCCTTCCCGGACCCGCTCACGCGCAGGGACCAAACTTTTGAGCCTGTAGTCTCAAAAGCTTTGCTCTCTGGCTGCGCTGCCGTTGACGGTCCGGGAAGGGTACACTCCCGGCCGCCCATAGTATATACGCGCTGTCTAAGCAGTCTTTTTCTTGACGTAGGCTTTGAGGTGGTCGACGGCTTTGGTGGCGTCGTCGATGGCTTTTTTCAGGTCTTTGTCATCGGCGGTTCCTTCGTGTAGGGCGGTAAGAACTTCGCGGGCTTTTTCGCGAATGCCCATGCCAGCCTTGAGTGTTTGGTCAAGTTCTTCGCGGGCTTTGCCCTTGAATGTTTCGGCGTCACGCTGAGCTTGGTTCATGAGTGTGGTCAGCTCGGTGTGGAGTTTTTTCAGGTCGCGTTCGGCCTGCGAGCGAGTGCGTTCTGCGGCCTGACGGATGTCCGCCCGTGTTTCCTTGCCGCTTTTCGGCGCCGTCAAAATGCCCGCAACATAGCCCGCTGCTGCTGCCACAACTGTGCCAATTGCAAAGCGCTTTATCGTTTTACCCATTGTTATTACTCCTTACCTTTTTTACGCTGCGACAAATCTACCAAACTTTTGACCAGCCGAAGCACACCAACCGAGCCGGCCGTCTTCCGAAATATATCACCAACCGATTCCGCAGCGCCCACTACCCGTTCTGCCTTGGCCAACATGCGGCGCACGCGCGCCAGTAGCATCAGCACCTGAATAACCGTCACAATCAACAGCAATAACAACAAAGCCAGGAACGACGACAGAATAATAACCAAAATTTGCTCGCTCGTAGCCATTACCATTTAGTATACGGCTAGTTGTGATGTTTGCAAACTTGATCGCACAAATAGGTACGGAAGTCTTCGCCAATGTCTGCGCGCTGCAAGGCGAAGTCTACCACGGTCTTCAGGTACTCCAGCTTGTCGCCAGCGTCGTAGTAGCGGCCGTTCTTAATTTCGGCGGCCATAACCTTTTTACCATCCTGCAGCATAAGTTTCAGCGCGTCGTTGTAGTACAGCTCGCCGCCCTCGGCCATTTGGGCCTGGGCCTTGTGCAAATAGCTGAAAATGTCGGGGGTGAGCAAAAAGGCGCTCACGGTGGCAAGGTCGGACGGCGACGCCTCGCGGCTGCCCGGCTTTTCGATGATGGCGCTGGCATCAACCACGCCAGGCTCAACCTCCTGCCCGGCGGCAAAACCGTAGCGCACAAAATCTTTGTCGCTCTTGGCCCGAATGCCAGCCAGCACCGGCGCGTGATACCGGCTGTACACGTCGATCATTTGCTGGAAGCGCAGCGGCGTGGCCGCAATAAAGTCGTCAGCCCAGGTGTAAATAAACGCCTCGTTGCCAATCAAATGCTCCACGTTCAGCAGTGGCGTGCCGTTGCCATACGGCCCCTTTTGCCGCACGTATACAAAGTTTGCCAGGTCCGAAATAGATTCTATCTCGGCCAGCAGCGGCGCCTTTTTCTCGCCGCCCAGCTTTAGGTTGGTGACCAAATCTTCACTGGGCCGGTCGAAATGGTCCTCTATGCTCCGCTTGCTGTACCCCGTCACTATAATAATGTCTTTTATGCCCGCGGCCACCAGCTCTTCCACCACGTACTGGATGATTGGTTTGTCCACCAGCGGCAGCATTTCTTTTGGCATTGCCTTTGTTTGCGGCAAAAATCGCGTGCCAAACCCAGCTGCGGCAATTACTGCTTTCGTTACTGTCTGTTGCATCAAGCCCTCCCTTGTTGGTTGTATCATTCGTGTCTGATAAAAAGCAAGAAAGCCGCCCCTCGCGGGACAGCCCTCCAGCGACGTAATATTATGCACTACTACGTCAAGTACCGGCAAGCGGTTTTTTCATGGCGCGCCGGCCCAGGCAGCTGGGCAGTTTTTTCGGGGACTGTAAGATCGGTTTAAAAGACCGATCTTAGCCGAACGCTTTCAAAAACATCTGGGGGATGTTTTTGGAAAAAGTGGCCCCGAAAAAACTGCCCTGCTGCCTGGGCGGAACAAAAAAGCGAACGCAAAGCGAGGCGCGCCGGCCGGGTGGCTATACGCTTAGGATTTTTTTGATGAGCGTTTGGGCTAGCTGGGGGTTGGCACGACCCTGGGAGTGTTTCATGACCTGGCCTACCAGAAAGCCAATGGCTTTCATCTCGCCATTCTTGACGTCTTCCGCGGCCTTGGGGTTGTCGGCCAGCACTTGCTGCACAATTTTTTCAATAGCGCCTTCGTCGGATTCCTGAATAAAGTTGTGCTGCTTGGCATAGGCGGCCACGTCGGCCACTTGGTCGCTGGCGGTTAGCACGCGGGTGAGGAGCGCCTTAGCGCTGGACGAGCTCAGCTTGCCGTCCGACACCAGCTGGTGCACAGCGCGGTACATGGCCAGACGGCCTTGGTTGGTCAGCTGCGCGTTTGGGGTGATGGTTTCGTCGCGGCGCAGCGGGATCTCCAGGTTCACAAACCAGTTGGCCAGAGCCTGGGCCAGAGCCTGCTCGTTCATCACTTCTTCTACCAAGGCCAGGTAGCTCACCTCGGGCGATTCCACGTCCGCTTCCAAAAGCGTGGCGATTTGCGCGGCGTCCAGGCCAAGCTGGCTGAGGCGCGCGCGCCACTCTTCGGGCATGATAGGCATTTCGTTGCGCACGGTTTCTATCAGGCTGGCGTCCAGCTGGACGGGCGGCAGGTCTGGATCTGGGAAGTAGCGGTAGTCGTGGGCGTCTTCTTTGTCGCGCTGGCTGAAGGTGCGCTGCTTGGCATCGTTCCAGCCGCGGGTTTCCTGGACAATTTTCTCGCCCTTTTCCAGGCGTTCAATTTGGCGGGTAATTTCGTAGTCGACAGCTTTTTCGACCGCGCGGAACGAGTTAAGGTTTTTGGTTTCGGACCGCGTACCAAGTACCTCTGGGTTGGTACTGACGCTGACGTTGACGTCAAAGCGCATGTTGCCGTAGTACAGGTTGGCGTCGGACACGCCGGCGTAGCGCATGCGCAGGTACAGCTCCTGAACGTAGGCTTTGGCTTCGGCGCCAGAGTGCATGTCGGGCTCGGACACAATCTCCAGCAGCGGCGTGCCAGCGCGGTTGAGGTCTACCAGGCTGTAGTCTTTGCCTTCGGGATGGGTGCTTTTGCCAGCGTCAGCTTCCAGGTGCGCGCGGGTAATGCCAATGCGCTTTGGCTGGCCGTCCACGCGAATGTGTACTTCGCCGCCCAGAATAATTGGGTAATACAGCTGGGTGATTTGGTAGCCCATGGGTAGGTCGGGGTAAAAATAATGTTTGCGGTCGAACTCGCTGTACGGCTGCGGTGTAGAGCCCAGCGCAAACGCGGCGCGCATGGCCAGGTGGATGGCCTCGCGGTTTAGCACCGGCAGGCTGCCGGGCAGGCCGAAACAAATGTGGCTAACCAGCGTGTTGGGCGCGGCATCGCGGGCGTCGTTGCCTACGGCGGCAAACAGTTTGGTGGTAGTTTTCAGCTGCACGTGGCATTCAATGCCAATGGTTGCCTGGTATTTTTTTCGTACCTCGGCGGTGATCATTCCTTGCCTCCGGCAGGTTTTTTGTCAGGCAGCGCGCCCAGGTCTTTCAGGGCTTGGCGAATACCCACCAAGGCTTCCTTCACGTCTTTTTCTTTCAGCTTTTTGGCAGGGTCGTGGTCCAGCTGGCCGCGCAGCTTGTGGCCAAACCACACGCCGTCATTGTCGGTCAGCAAACGCTGGGCCTTCACCAGGCGCTCGCCCATGTTTTTACCGCCAATGTGCTTTTTCCGCAGCGCATCGTCCAACAGTTTGTCAGCGTCCAGCACGGCGGTGGCCCATGTGGTTTTGTCGCGGCAGAGCTTTTGGACGTCTTGCCAGCGAGCCTGAAACTGGTCGGCCTTTAGGTCGCGCGGGCGGCGGCGCCACAGCAGCAGCACCAGCGCGGCTGCCAACACAACAATCGCCAAAGCAATACTTATAATTGTTGACATCATAGGACCTCCTCTGTGGCTTTGGCCAGCTCTAGCAGCGCACGATCGCGCCCTTGTGGTGCCATCAGCTGCAGGCCAACGGGCAAACCGTCAACGTCGCCGGCCGGCAGCACAATGCCGGGTATGCCGGCCAGGCTAGGCGCCACGGTCATGATGTCGCACAGGTACATTTGTAGTGGGTCGGCGGCGTTTTCGCCAATTTTGAAAGCGGGCGTGGGGGCTGTGGGGCCAAGCAAAAAGTCGACGTCTTTGTAAACAGCTGTAAATTCGTTGATGATTTTGGTGCGGACGGTTTGGGCCTTGGTATAGTAGGCGTCATAGTAACCGCTGGACAGCACATATGTGCCGATGATAATGCGGCGCTTGGCCTCTTTGCCAAAACCGCGGCCGCGAGACTGCATGTAGCTTTCTTCCAGTGTGGCGGCGTCTGGGTAACTGTAGCCATACCGCTGGCCGTCGTAACGGCTAAGGTTGCTGCTGACCTCCGCCGGGCAGACTATGTAGTACACGGCCAGGGAAAGCGGCAACGATGGCAGGCTGACGTCTATCAGCTCTGCGCCGGCCTGGCGCAGCTTTTCAACGGCCACTTGTACGCACGTGCGCACGCCGGGGTCCAGCCCCTCGCCCATGTATTCTTTTATAATGCCAATTTTTTTGCCCTGCAGGCTGGCGCCGGACAAGTCGGCGTAGCTGGCAGGATCGCGTTGAATGGTTGTGCCGTCCAGCTCGTCTTTGCCGGCCATAACGTCCATGACCAACGCGGCATCGTCAACTGTGCGGGCCAGTGCGCCGATGGTGTCAGTGCTGCTGGCCATGGCCACCACGCCGGAGCGTGACACTAGGCCGTAGGTTGGCTTGTACCCCACCACGCCACAAAAGCTGGCGGGCTGCCGAATGGAGCCGCCGGTGTCGCTGCCCAGGGCAAACGGCGCCAGCTCCAGCGCCACGGCCGCGGCCGAGCCGCCGGACGAGCCGCCTGGCACGCGCGTGGTGTCGTGCGGGTTTTTGGTGGTGAAAAAGTCGCTATTCTCGGTGCTGCCGCCATGGGCAAACGCGTCCAGGTTGGCCTTGGCCACGCAGATGGCGCCTTCGGCCTCCAGCCGCTCAATGGCCGTGGCCTGGTACGGCGCGTTAAAACCTTTCAAGATGTTGCTGGCCGCCGTGGTTTCGGCGCCAAACGCCAGGAAGTTGTCTTTGGCAATGAACGGCACGCCCGCCAACCGGCCCGGCTGCTGCCCGTTTTTAACAGCAGCGTCAATGGCTGCAGCGCGTTCGCGGGCACGCTCGGCAGTGGTGGCAATGATTGCCTGGTACTCGGCCTTGTCGGCAATAGCTCCCAGGGCCTGCTCCACAAGGTCGACCGCGCGCAGTTCGCCGCTGGCAACGCCTGCGGCAATGTCGGCAATGGGCTGCCAGCTCATACAATCATCCTTCGGACTTTTATGTGGCCATCCTGGGTTTGCGGCGCGCCGTGCAGCAGGTCTTCGGGGCTAACGCCATAGTCTTTAACCTCGTCGGCGCGCATGACGTTCTGCAGCCCGCTTACCTGGGCCGTAGGCTGCAGACCGGTTACGTCCACTTTTTGCAGTTGCTCAAAAAAGCGCAGCACGTCGCTTAACTCTGCGGCGAACTCCTCGACTTCCTCATCGGTGAGGTCCAGCCGAGCGAGCCGAGCTAGCTTTAAAACATCTTCTCGCGTAAGTTGTGCCATATTTACTTTCAAATATATCAGATTTCGTTGGCGGTGTTTAGATGCTGACCCGCCTAAAGTTCAGTCATGTCAGCGGACGTCTCTAGCGATCTCAACATTTTGGCATGAGTTGGATGAAAAGTCTACTAAGAAGGTTTGTATGCAAGCGTATCGATGCTGGGCCGCCGGCTGGTGGTTGCTCCTGGACCCGCTCACGCTCGGGGAGCGAACTTTTGAGCCTAGGGTCTCAAAAGCTTCGCTCTCCGGCTGCGCTGCCGTTGACGGTCCAGGAGCAACCACCAGCCGGCGACCGACCCCATACAGCCATTGTAAAAAATAACCACTTATGGTATTATATGTCAGACTCAACTACGGTTTCCCCGAGTTCCTGCAACCAGGCAGGCGCACATATTCACACCGAAAGGTCGCCACATGGCACCCTCACCCGCACCCACTGCACCGCCCATCCCCAGCGGTACCATCGGCCCGCACTTCATGACCGGCACATGCATTGGTGTCGCGATTGGCGTCGTGTTCGTGGGCGTGCTGCTGTGGCAGGGCGTGCGCGAGGAAGGCCTTGACAAGATCAAGTCCGACCTGCACAAGCCCTCGTCCTGGGGAATCATCATCCTGGCGCTGGTAACCGCAGCCTTCTTGGGCTCGATGCTTGGCCAGGACATCCGCCCGTAGTCAGTCGTACCCATCCAACTCGCTCGATCGGAGAAGCTCATGCTTGCTCACCTCGCACTGACCGCTCTCACTGCCAGCAGCCTTGGCAAGGACGTCCTCGTCGCTGCTGCTGGCGGCGCCATCGCCGGAACGGTCATCGGTGCGGTCATCGGCTGCGCGCTCACGTCCCTGTTCTACATGTTCACAGCAGGAGACGCCGGCCACAGCGAAGACACCACCCTCAACATCCAGACGGTGCTCATCGCGGGCGCCCTCGGCCTGGCGAGCGGCGGTGCCGTAGGCGCGCTGGTCGGCCTGGTGATACATGCCGTCAGCTGACGCTGACAGACGACGAGTAGTTGGATAAACCGTGAGGCGTGGCCGCGTGCCTTTCCCTTTCAGGGAAAACACCCGCCCGCCTCACGCTACTCGTCCACAAATGTATAGTTGTGCTGATGAGCCGTATTGACGGCGAAACGAGTAACCGCCCCGGAAACGCCGCCATACCGCGGCCTGGCCCGGAAGCCTTTGTTGAAATTATCCCACTATTATGCCATAATCGGGTTCGTACGTTTACTTCGAGGCAGGAGCATCGCATGTTCGGACTGCATCATCACTCGCCCGTTCGCGCGCACGGATTGGTGTTGGAAACCGTCCGCCTGGTGGTTCCGCGCGATCATGCCGAGCCCAGCGAGAGGCTTCTGGCCATGCTGGGCCGCATCTTCCAGGACGCCCTGGAAGACATCGACGCCGTGCACACCACCGGCAACGACCTGGCCCGCGGCTTCACCCTGCACGTGCCGCACGACAGCCAGCGCGCTGCGCTCCTCAAGCTGGAAACAGCGCTGAGCAGCTATGCGACCAGCGCCGGCATGACGCTGAACCTGCACGAGGCCGCCAGGCAGGCCGACGACGAGCACTTCGTGGCACACCTGTACCGCGCCATCGTGCAGCTGCTGGAACACTAGCCCCGGCGAAAGTAACAACGTCGCACCGACGCGGAACATCGCGCCAACAATCCACCTCGTCTGAAAGGACACCAAAACGTGATCGCCAAGCGCGCAAACCCCACCATCCACGTACCCGCCTTCGACATCAGTTTCAGCCATGGCTTCTTCGCGGGGGCGGCAACCGGCTTCGTCATCGGCGAAGCGCTGGTCATCTCCATCGTCGCCGCACAGGCCGCGATGTCGTTCGGCGGCCTTGGCGTGGTGCCCGAACCCACCCTCAGAGGTTTTCTGAAGCAATCCGCCGTCATCGGTGGCGCCTTCTGCCTTGGCGGTGGCCTGCTGGGTGCCGGCGTGCAAGCCCTGGCTTCCTAGGCAGCCGGCAAGACGAGTAGTGGATCAACCCGGGCGGCCGCACCGACATTCTTCATCCGTCGGTGCCCGCCCCTACTCGTCCACGAAGTTTAGCAGTCGTGCCGACGAGCCGTAGAGCGGCGAAACGAGTAGCACTACATTTTCTTTTTAATATCAGCAATGATGTCGCGCAGTTCCGCGGCTTTTTCAAATTCCAGGTTGGCGCTGGCCAGTTCCATTTGCGACGTCAGGTCTCGCAGCAGCGATTTGTATTCGTCCTTGGGAATTTTGTTCAGTTCCAGCTTGGCGCGTTTGGCTTCTTCGGGCAGGTCGGGGCGCAGGCCTTTTTCAATTGCCTTGCTGACGCCGCGCGGCGTAATACCATGCTTGGTGTTGTAAGCTTCCTGAATGCCGCGGCGGCGCGTGGTTTCGTCCAGTGTGCGGCGCATGCTGTCAGTAATGCGGTCGGCGTACATAACAACGTGGCCGTCCACGTGACGGGCGGCGCGGCCAACGGTTTGAATAAGCGCTTGCTCGCTGCGCAGGAAGCCTTCTTTGTCGGCGTCCAAAATAGCCACCAGCGATACCTCGGGCAAGTCCAGCCCCTCACGCAACAGGTTGATGCCAACCAATACGTCGTACACGCCCAGGCGTAGATCGCGCAAAATGTCTGTGCGATCCAGCGTGTCTACGTCGCTGTGCAGGTACGCTACCTTCACGTTCAGCTCCTTCAGGTACTCGGTCAGGTCTTCAGACATACGTTTGGTCAGTGTGGTTACCAGCACGCGCTGATGTTTGGCAACGGTGGCACGAATTTCGGCAATCAGGTCGTCCACCTGGCCATCCACCGGCCGGATTTCAATAGGCGGATCCAGCAAGCCCGTTGGCCGAATAATCTGCTGTGCCGGCTCTGGCGTGCGGCTTAGCTCGTACTGCGCCGGCGTAGCACTGACGTACACGGCCTGGTTCACGTGCTTTTCGAATTCGGTAAATGTCAGCGGCCGGTTGTCCAGCGCGCTTGGCAGCCGAAAGCCGTGCTCCACCAGCACCTCTTTGCGCGCGCGGTCGCCGTTGTACATGCCGCGCACTTGCGGGATGGTCATGTGCGATTCGTCCACCAGCAGCAGGTAGTCGTCCGGAAAGTAATCCATAAGCGTGGCCGGCTGCTCGCCCGGCGCGCGGTTGGTCAGGTAGCGGCTGTAGTTTTCGATGCCCTTCACAAAGCCGGTTTCTTCCAGCATTTCTAGGTCGAACCGGGTACGTTGCTCTAGGCGCTGCGCTTCCAGCAGCTTGCCATCGCGCTTGAACAGTTTCAGGCGGTTATCCAGCTCGGTTTCGATGTGGCCCAGGGCCACCTTCAGTTTTTCGTACGGCGTAACGTAGTGGCTGCCGGGGAAAATCTGCAAGCGGTCCGGACGCCCCAAAATTTCGCCGGTTAGCGGGTCAATTTTGGTAATGCGTTCTACCTCGTCGCCAAAAAACTCCACGCGGTAGGCCAGCTCTTCGCCCGCCGGGAACACATCTACCACGTCGCCGCGCACACGAAACGTGGACCGGTGAAAATCTATGTCGTTGCGCTGGTACTGAATGTCTGTCAGGTGGCGCATAAACTTGTCGCGTTTGCGCACCTCGCCCGTTTGCACGGTAATGCTCATGCCGTCATAGTCTTCCACCGAACCAATGCCGTAAATGCAGCTAACGCTGGCCACAATGATAACGTCCTTGCGGCTTAAAAGCGCGTCGGTGGCGGCGTGGCGCAGCCGGTCAATTTCTTCGTTTATTTGCGAGTCTTTTTCTATGTATGTGTCGCTGCGCGGGATGTACGCCTCCGGCTGGTAGTAGTCAAAGTAGCTGACGAAATAATGCACGGCGTTGTCTGGAAAAAACCGGCGGAATTCTTCGTACAGCTGCGCGGCCAGCGTTTTGTTGTGGCTAAGCACCAGCGTGGGTTTTTGCACATTCTGAATGACATTGGCCATGGTGAACGTTTTGCCCGAGCCAGTAACGCCCAGCAGCGTCTGCTCTTTCAGGCCATCTTGCAGCCCTTTGGTCAACTGGGCAATAGCCGTGGGCTGGTCGCCCGTTGGCTGGTAGTCGCTTCGCAAATGGAATCCGCTCATCCGTTTATTGTATCAGTTTTGCCCGGGCGCTACAGCGCGCAGTAAATATGCGGCTGCGGCCGGCAGCCGTACGGGTCCCGAAACATGTGGCCGTCGTGCGTTCGGCACATGGCGGGCGCGCTATCGAAAATGACCCCGCCGCTGGCGACACATTCCTGGTAGGTACGGACGTTGCGCTGTCGCGCTGGCGGGCCCCAGGCGTACCACGATGCCACGGCCAGGCCAATTGCCAGCACAATAATCAAAACTACTTTTATGTCTTTCAGGCGTTTGGCGTCGTGCTTGGTAAGGCGCATGGGGCGAGTCGTCCTTCCTGGTTAACCGGCGCGCGGCGGCGGTGATTGCGGCGTTTCGCGTTTTAGGAACCAGTGCTCGTCGTGTTCCAGCTGGCGGCGGATGTCGGCGTATTTTTTGTCCAGCAGTTTGACAATTTTGTGAACCAGGCGGACGGGGTCATCGTCGTAGATAACAAGATCGTTCTCGGGCGGTTCCAGTATTTTCATAAGCTCGGGGATGAGGTCGGCTGTGCCGCCGCTGCCCAACAGCACGCCGCACGGTTTGTGCGCTTCCAGCGCGGAGGTGAACTCGTGCAAGCTGCCAAAGCGGCCGCCCACGGTGATGACTGCATCGCTGGACTGCACCAGGTACAGGTCGCGCCCCACGTAGTTTAGCCCGGTGAAGTTGATGAAGTCGAAAACGTCGTGCGGCAGCCGGTACTTGCGCAGGTGCTCGCGCAAGCTGCTGGCCGGGCTAAAGCCAATGCTGGTGCCGCCAGCCTTTTTGGCGCCAAACGCAGCATAGTACGGCAGGCCGACGGTGGCACCGGTGGTCAGAATATGGCCTTCGCGGGCTATGGCTTCGCCAATGTTTTGCGCCGCGTCGTGCGAGTCTGACACCGTATGCCCTGCCGCTGCACCCGATACGCACAGCGAATAGCGAAGTGACTTGAGATCGTTGAGGTCGGTTGTCATCACATGTAGTGTAGCGGATTTCGCGCGTTTGCGCTAATGCTAGCCGGGCATGAGATCGCTGGATAGCTGGCGATGCACGGCTTCTTCCAGGTTGGACTGGTGGAGGTACCGCATCATCAGCTCGTGCCACACATTGCCGCGCACCACGTGCACCAGACGGTCGGCAAACGACAGCTGGTTGCAGTAGCTCAGCGCCACGTCCAGCATGTTCAGCGACACCGGCTCGCCGTCATACACCAGGCCCAGGTTTTGGGTTTCCTGCCAGAACTGCAGCGACGGCTCCAGCCGGGCCAAAATGTCCTCGCCCTCATGCCACTGCAGGTCTTCGGGCTGGACGTGCGGCTCGAACACCTCGGGGTGGTAGGCGTGGGCAAAGCGGGCATAGTACCGCTGAATCATCTTCCACGGCACGGGCTGGCCGGCCAGCTGGGCAGCAGTATACGGCTCGGAGCTGCTGGACTGTTGGATGATGCGCCCGAACGAAGGCTTCACCTGCTGCAGCTTGGCGTAAGAGCTATGCGCCCGAATGTCATTCATGTGGTCCAGCACCAGCAACAATGTGGCAATGGCCTGCCCGTCCACGTGCGCCTCTATGGGCAACAGCACAACAGCGCCCAGCTCTTTGAAGCACAGCACGTTTTGCTTGGCCTGAGCTACAAACTCGCCGGCCAGGCTGCTCCACCGCTTGGTATGCGGAAACAGGACGACCATGGGGCGCGCCTCAAAGTCGGCGGGCTGCAGCCGGGCGTATTGGTCGCGAAAACTTTTGTGCCACTGGGGAGACTCCCAGGCCATGGCTGCGGCGTATAGCTGCGCCGGATGCTCGTGCTTGAGCATAGATTCCAGCGAGCGGTAGCCCAGCCGCTTCATGGCCACTTTGGGCGGTTTCTTTTTCAGCAGGCGTTTGGCAGTGGATGTCTTCAGGGCGTAGCACTCTTTGGAGATGTCCAGGCTTTCCACCCATTGCTGCACGTGCGCCACCACCGCGTTGGGCGTGGCGTCAGCCGCAACACCCAGGGCGCTGCGCACACGAGCTTCGTCGGCCTTCAGCCGTTCATGCAGGGCGCTGTACAGTTCCGGGCCGGTGGTGTCGGCTGGGTCCAGGCCCAGGCTGGCAATTTTTTGGCGCGTCTTTTGCATAATGTCGGCGCTTAGCCGGATATCAGCACTGGGCAAACCAGCCGCGCGCTCCAGCTGTGCGATACTTTGCGAAAATCCCGGCTCCTGAGCCCCCAACAGTTGCGACAAATACCGTGTCATTTGTTTTTAGATTAGCACAAGCGCAACCCTGCGGGCAACTTGGCACTTCCAGCTACCTGGGCAGCTTTGCCGTCCAGACACAATGATGGCCCCAGTCAAATTGAGGCCTTCGCCTAACCGTTCAGCTGGCGGACTAGTTCCGGCATAAAGGGCGATGCGCGCAAGTTGGTCCAGCACGGTTCAAACAATGGCGCAGGCAAGCTATCCAATGTATACCAACCAAGGCTGGTGATTTCTTTGTCGGTTGGCCGCGGCTCACCCGACTGCCAGTCAGCCAGCAGCCAAATGCTGACATAGTGGCGGTTGCTTTCCGGAAAAAGGTCGTTGGTAATAGCACCGAAACGGACGTTCGCTATGTGCACGCCCGTTTCTTCCAGGGCTTCACGAATGCCAGCCTGGGCCGGAGTCTCGCCAAACTCCAGGTGCCCGCCCGGCACAGACCACGTGGCCTGGCCGTGTTTGCCGGCGCGCTGGCCCATCAAAAACCGGCCGTCCTTTAGTATGAAGGTAGCAATGCCCACGCGGGCGTGTCGAAAATCTGCAAGACTGCTCATGCGCCTAGCATACCACAAAGGCAGCGGCTACAGCGGCGTGGGCTTGTACCAGTCGGGGGCGTTTTCCAGGTAGCTTTTCAGCTGGTTGCGGTTGAGCAGACCAGCCTGGGCACCAACCTTTTGGACAACACTCATAGAGTTGATGGGCGCCCAGCGCAGGGCTTCTTCCAGGGTCATGCCCTCTGACGCGCACGCCACAAACGTGGACGCAAACGCATCGCCCGCACCGGTGCGCTCCAGCGGCGGGCCCGGGTCTGGGTACAAAGGCATTTTCAAACGCTTGGTGCCGTCGCTGCCGTAGGCGCCGGCCGGCCCGTCGGTGATCACAATTACCTTTGGGCCAAGGGCGTGCAGCTTGTCGAACAAGTCGTTGATGTCGTCGTGGTCACCGCCGCCAACAGTCACAGCTTCTTCGCGGTTCAGGATGAGCACTGCCGTGCGCTGGTAAATGCGCTTCAAGCGCTCGGCACCGGCTTCCATTTGGAATGTGCCAGGCTGAAATGCCAGGTATACATCGGGGTGTTCGTCCAGCCAGTCGGCAACTTGGTCGTGGTACGGAATGGCGTGTTCGCTAATGGAGCTGAAGTAAATCCAGCGCGGAACTTCGGCGGGCCGTAGGTGCGGCCAGTGGTAGTCGTATTCTTCGTGCTTGATAAGAATGGTGCGCTCGGCCTGGTATGACAGCACGTAGTGGTAGTTGCTTTTGTTGCCGGGGTTGACGCGGACAAAACGTGTGTCGACATTTTCCTTGTGCAGTGCAGCAATGATGTCGCGCCCCTCTTGGTCACCACCAACGTTGGTAACAAAGCTGCTTTGCAGACCAAGACGCGCAAACGCCACAGCGGCATTGCTAGCGTTGCCCACGGCTGGCACAACGTCGGCATGGTCAAAGGGAATTTTGGTTCCAAACGGCATGGCCAGCCACTTGCCCTGCTGGTCTTCGTATACTTTTGCCTGGTCGTCAAGCAATTTAATGAACGCGTCGGTGACAACGTCGCCCACACTCATCAGATCAACTTGTCCGGAAGGTTTATCGCTCATGCTTACTTGTATTCTGCCACGAGCTGGCCGGCAATGCAATGCAAAATAGTCCAAACGAACATGACAAGCAGACAACGGATAAAAGCAAAGGGGGCAAGCCCCGGAATTGCTGTCCGCGCTGCCCGCCATGCCCGCATCAGTGACCCAGCAGGGCCTTGAAAAAGAGGTCGAAGAACAGCTCGGAGCCGGCCACAAAGGCGACCAGGCCCACGGCCAGAACAGCGACCACCAGAATGCCGCCGAACACGGTGCGTTCTATTTTGCTCTGGCGGTGCCAGCTGCGGCGGAGGTGGCGCCAGGTGCGCGGAATCCAGCTCATGGGTGCTCCTTGTTGGGACGGGATGGAACGAGTACGGGGCACTTTTGGCAGCTATATTTCTGGGGTTTGTATGCCATGCAAGACAGCAATCGCATGGGCGCTCTCCGGGCTCCGGGGCGCACATACATGGGAATGCTCTTGTCTTTTTTGCTTTTGAATGTCTGCTTGTCAAAGTACTTCACAAGCAGGCTACAGCCTTTTGGCGAAGTACGACCAAGTATACAATATTTCCCCAAAACATCCGGCATTGCAGCAAGGCAGCCATGTAGGACATACGCCGCTTCAGGCCGTGCGGCAGGCTACAAGTCTTGGGCGTGGGAGACGAAGGTGTCGGCGGTATTCAGGGTGGATTCGTCCAGTTCGCCTTTGCTGGCGCGGGCGGCGTGGGTTAGCTGGGACTGGAACAGGGCTTGGGCCTGGTGCACGGCTTGGCGGTCCTTGGCCCAGGCCTTTAGCACGGCGTCTTGCAGTGCACGCGAGTACGAAAACGTGACGCCCCACGGGTGCGGCCCTTTTTTGGCAATGCGGTTGAGGTTGATGAATGCGTCCTTTGCCGCCTGGCCGCCGCTCAGGAACACCACGCCGCCTAGCTCGTGCGGTACGTGGTTGTGCAAAACCGAAACCGTGCGCGACGCAACGTCGTCGTGGTCCATGGGCGCGCCGCTGTCTTTGCCGGGCAAGACCATGCTGGTTTTCAGGATGGCTCCGGGCAGATGCACACGAAAAGCACGCATGGTCTGGAACAAAATATCAAACGTGTGCGCCATGGCCTGCTCGCACTGTTCTATGCTGTGTGCGCCGTCGAGCAAAACCTCGGGCTCGACAATGGGCACAATGCCCGCGTCCTGGCAAATGCGCGCATACCGCGCCAGCGTGTACGTGTTGGCGCCAATGCATTCGTCGGTGGGGATGCCATCGCCAATAGTTACGACGGCGCGCCACTTGGCAAACGTGGCGCCGGCCGCGGCGTAGTCTGCCATGCGCTCGGGCAAACCATCCAGGCCTTGGGTTACTTTTTCACCCGGAAAGCCCGGCAAGTCCAGCAGGCCCTTGTCCACCTTTATGCCAGGCTGAATGTCCTGGCTGGCCAGGTACTGGCGAAATGTTTCATGGTGGCTGGTGGACTGCCAGAATGTTTCGTCAAACAAAATCACGCCAGACAAATAGCGGCTGGCGTCGGGCGTGGTAAACAGCAGCTGGCGGTACTCGCGCCGCGTGTCTTCTGTGCACGGAATGCCTACGGCGTCAAACCGCTTTTTGCATGTGTTGGCGCTTTCGTCTGCGGCCAGCAGGCCTTTGCCTGGGCTGGTCAGCTGCTTGACAATGGTTTCAAGTTTTGTTTGGTCCATACTTCTAGGGTTGTCCTTTCGGGTAACGGTTACGAACGATGTTTTTTGTCCAGCAATGTGTGGGCCGCCATGGCAATGTGCGGACCGGTCAGGCCAAATTTTTCCAGCAGCTCTTCGGGCTTGCCGGACTCGCCAAAGTGGTCTTGCATGCCAATGCGCTTGAGGGGCGTGGGGTGTTCCTCGGACAGCAGCTCGGCAATGGCGCCGCCCAGGCCCCCATTTATTTGGGCTTCTTCGGCAGTGATAACCGCGCCGGTTTTACGCGCGCTGGCCAATATGGTTGCACTGTCCAGCGGTTTGATGGTGGGCACGTGTACAACTTCGGCCGAGATGCCGTCCTTTGCCAGCATGTCCGCAGCCACCAAGGCCTGGTAGGTCATAGTACCGGTGGCGGCCAGCGTAATGTCAGTGCCTTCGCGGAAAACGTAGGCAACGCCAATGCTAAACGGCGTGTCGGGCGTGGTGACGATGGGCGTGGCTTCGCGCGCCAGGCGCATGTAGTTGGGGCGCTTGTCGGCGGCCATGGCCAGCGTGGCTTTCTCGGCTTCGACAGAATCGGCTGGCGCCAGCACTACCATGTTTGGCAGCGCGCGGGTTAGGGCCAAGTCCTCAAGCATTTGGTGCGTGGCACCGTCTGGGCCCACGCTGATACCGGCGTGCGAGCCAACTATTTTCACCGGCCGATCATTCAAACAAATGGTGGTACGAATTTGCTCCCAGTTCCGCCCGGGACTAAACGCGGCATAGCTGCTCACAAACGGAATTTTGCCCATGGCGCTCATGCCAGCGCCAACGGTTACCAGGTCTTGCTCGCCAATGCCTATTTCCACGAAGCGCTCCGGGAATGTTTTGGCAAACTCGCCCATTTTGGTGCTGTCAGTGAGGTCGGCGCAGGCTGCCACAACATTCGGGTTTTTTTGACCAGCCGTTACCAGGCCGCGGCCAAAGCCAGCCCGGATGGGCTCTTGTTTTATGTCTTTTGCCCGGATGTCGGGCACCAAATGCATAGGGTTGCTCATCAGTGTATTTCCTCCGCCATTACCTCTACTTGCGGGCCGCCGTTTTGCGGCTGGCTATAGTGCGCAGCTATACGCAAGTGGCTGCTTTCGGCACTAATCAGCTCGGTGTTGGTGTGGTCGTACTGCTTGTCTACTAGGTAACCGGCTTGTTTGAATGCCGCGGCCAGCTCGTTGCGCACCTGCGATGGACTGGCCTGGGTGGTGTATATGTACCGCCGCCACGGGCTATCTGCCGAGCCCGCCACCTGTACGTTAGGCATGTTCTGCACCTCCCGCAAATGGAGCGAAGAAGGTATGTGAACCCGGCTGTATTCCGTAGTTATGTCCGACTGGCTATCGTTGCTGCTTGCCCACATTACCCCGGCAATGCCCAAGGCAATAACCACCGCAATGATCAGTGCCTTTGCAGCGGCAACCCGCCGAGCGTCCGGCTGGTGTGATGATTTGGACGATTTTTTGGCAGGCATGCTAGTCTTCTGCCTCGCTCTTGATTTTGCCACGCAGGGTACGCAGCTCTCGCAGGGCAACCTTGGCTTGCTCGTGGTTGGGCGGTGCGCCGTGCCAATGGAAGTCGTATTCCATAAAGTCAACGCCCTTGCCGGGAATGGTGTGCGCTATGATCACCACCGGCTTCTCCGCAATAGCTTTGGCCATGTGGCAGGCGTCTATGACAGCTTCGACGTCGTTGCCATCAATCTCCAGCACATGCCAGCCAAATGCTTCCCACTTGGCACGCAAGTCTTCCAGCGGCATGACGGTTTCGGTGGGGCCGTCAATTTGGATATTGTTGCGGTCGACAATGGCAATAAGGTTGTTCAGCTTGTACTTGCCCACCAGCATGGCGGCCTCCCACACATTGCCCTCGTCCAGCTCGCCGTCGCCCAGGGTAACGTACACCCACCGGTGGTGTTGCTTGTCCATGCGCAGTGCCAGTGCCATGCCTGCCGCCTGGCTTAGGCCAGACCCCAGCGGGCCGCTGGTGGTTTCCAGCGCGGGCAGCCGCAGACGCTCTGGGTGGCCCTGCAGGCGCGAGCCTAGCTTGCGGAGCGTCATAAGTTCCTTGCGGTCAAAATAGCCAGCGTGCGCCATGGTGGCGTAGCGCACCGGCACGGTGTGGCCGTTGCTTTGCACCAAAATATCGCGCTCGTCCCAGTCCGGCCGCGCCGGGTCGTGCTTCAATACATTAAAGTACAGTGCAGTGAAAATATCTGCCTGGCCCAAAGACCCGGCCGAGTGCCCACTGCCCGCTTCCTCCAGCATTTTGATGATATCCTGGCGGATGGCGTTGGCTTTTTTCTCCAGCTCTTCAATAGAATAGATATACCTCATGTCGCTTGTGATTATAGCACCTTGCCGCGTGCGGGCTCAAACTTCCCGGCAATTGACACGGCCCGCCGCCCGGGTATAGCATGCTGAACATGGCCAAACAACTTGTGCTTGCCGAACAAGCCGTCACACTCATGCAGGCAGGCGCCGACGCATCTGCCGAAATCCCCCATGTGCCGCTGATGCAAATCACGCTTCAGCCGCCTTTTGACCGCGTCGACGTTACCCTGGCGCCAGCCGAAAACGCCGGGCATGCCGCTCTGTATCTTGCCAGCAAGCACACTGGCAGAGTTCACACCAACAGGCGGCGTACGCGCGCCACATTCGGCATGCCCAACGGGGCAATTGTGCACGTCACCGCGCCACGCAACGGGGCTGGCTGGCAGGCGCCCAACTGCGCGCCGCTTACGCCCGAAGCGCGCCGCTGCATGGACATGTTTGTCCTCTACCTGGGCCAGCTTACACTGCCAATGCGTGTAGCGGGCGTCGTCTGCAGCAGCCAAACCGAACTTTTGTCCGGATTTGTGGAATGTGTAGATTTTGAGCAAGTGGATACGCCCGATGTTCCCGAGCCACAGCGCGAAAGCACGCTGGACTTTTACGAAGGCCTGACAATCCGCGCCTACACAGAAACCAAATACCTGCCGCCGCTGACAGGCGCGTAAGCAACCCGACCGATACAAAAAAATAGGTATTATTTTTGCACTGCTTGCTGCAGCTGCTGGAACGCTGCCTGCGGGTCCGCCGCCTTGTGTACAAAGCCGCCGGTGTTCAGTACGTCCACGCCGCTAAGGGCCAGGGCGCGCGCGTTTTTGGCATTGATGCCGCCGTCCCAGGAAATCTCCAGCTGCGGCTTTAGCTTGCGCAAGTGCTGCACCTTTGGAACCAACCGCAAGTCGGCCTGCCCACCGAAATGGCCCAGGTTGCCAGAGAAAACCAGCACGTGGTCCACCCACTGCAGTGCCGGGCGGATAACCTCGGCTGACGTTTGCGGCAACAGCGCCACGCCCACTTCCACGCCATGGTTGTGCACGGTTTTGGCAAATGCTACAAAATCGCCCTTGGCCTCGGCATGCACAATAATAAGCTGAGGGTGCAAGTCTAGCAAAAGCTGGGTGTGCTCAAACGGCCGCTCGTACATAACATGAATGTCGGCGCGCACGCCGCCCGGCCACCACACTTCATCAATAGGCAGCAGCTGAACAGGTGCCAAATGGCCGTCGGCCACGTCTATGTGCAGGCGGGTGGCAAAGGGAGCGACTTGCTCAATCTGCTGCTGGTACTCCTCGGCGGTGCGGGCGGTGACGGTGGGGCAAATGGTGGCGCTCATTGCTTTTTAGCATACCGCTTGTGGCTGGACTAGGCAACCAGTCTATCGCCCACGGCCGCAAAGAATCCTGCAGGTACTGCGCGGGATCGTCAACGGCAGCGCAGCCGGAGGGCGAAGCTTTTGAGACCCTAGGCTCAAAAGTTCGCTCCCCGAGCGTGAGCGGGTCCGGTGCAGTACCTGCGGGGTTCTTTGCACCATTCTGCGAATTGTGCAGGCCGTTCTTTGCGCTACGGTAAATCGTCCAGCTCGCGGATGCGGCGTTTGAAACGGGCCGCGCCGGCAAACGGCGTGGCCAGCCAGGTCTCGGCCAGGGCTACGGCTTCGGCATCGGTGATGTAGCGGGCGGGCAGGCACAGCACATTGCTGTTGTCGTCGTTGCGCGAGGCACGCGCCTCTTCCGCGCTCCACACCAGGCTGGCACGAATGCCCTTAAACCGGTTGGCCGCCATGCACATACCTTGCCCGGAACCGCAAATGAGAATAGCCCGGGCATCTTCCGACGAATCTGCCAGCAGTGCACGCACCGTGCTTTCGGCAAACTGCGGGAAGTCGTCGTCCGGATGCAGCTGGGCGTCGCCCTTGTCGGATATTTGGTAACCCGCTTTGCCAAGGGCATCGGCCAGCGCGGCCTTCATGACAAAGCCGTTGTGGTCGGCGCCAAGGTAAATCATCATGCTTATAGTATACGGTCTTGGCACACCAAAATGCTAGCGGTTACGCATAGCTTGCAGCAGTTCGTCTATGGTGCGGCGTATGTCCTTCCACAGGGCGGTGGCTTGCTTTTCTGCGCGAGCTCCCCAGGCCAACATTTGCGCACTGGAAGGATGCTGATGCAGCCGCTTGTCTAGCCAGGCATCGAAACGGCGGGCGCGCGGCTCAAACCATTGCCAGGCGTTTCGGCTTGCCCGCCACCCGGCTTTGCTGCCGCGCTCCAGGCCCACGGCACCCACATGCAGTGCCAGCAGCAGCGCCACGCCACCCCGGCGCAAACCGCGGGCCGCGTACCGCCCGGCAGCCATGGCTGCCTGACGGGCAGCGTGCCATGCTTGCGTACCTTGCGCAACAACAAACTGCAGCGCTTGCTGCGCCTGGCGTACCAAGCGCCGCTGCTTGGCGGGAGCTGCCGCCGACATGTGCGCCAGCAGTGACGGCAACGCCGCCAGCGGCACTATCCGGCCGGTGTGCGGGTTGTAGTCTACGGCGTCGGAAAGCGGCATGGTCGCAGCCGATGTTTGGTCGGCATCTGCCTGCAGTTCTTCGGGCTCAAGGCTTGTCGGTTCCTCGGGTTCGGCTGTCGTCGCTTCAGCTTCCACTTCCACGGCAGCCAGAGCCAGTTCGGGCGAAGCCGACAAGTGTACTGCCCGCGAAGGTCGCGCATCCTTCTGGTCGGCCGCAGCTGGCTGGCGCCGCACAGCCCGGACAATCCGCCGCCCCAGCCGCAGCCATTCCTTCATAAAAATGACAAACACGCTCACCACAACCAGCAGCGCCATCAGCCGCGCCATAGTTACCGGCGAGAGGTCTTGGTTGTTGAACGGGTTAACGCCCAGCGCAAAAAACAAGAAAAGCGAATTCACAATGCGCGGCACCTGCAGCAGCCACCACAGAAGCAGGATCACCAAAAATGCCAGGATGAATTTCTTACGCATGCGATTTGACCTTAAAGTTACCTCACAATATATACGTATTTTATCAAATTTCACCACTGTTGGCCAGGGGAATATGCAGATGCCGGATTACTGGTGGTCGTGTGTCTCGCCCTTGTGCAGCAGACGGCCGGTGTCGGCCACTACTTCCACCAGGCGGTTGCTGTAGCCCCATTCGTTGTCGTACCAGGCAACCACCTTCAGCATGGTGTCGCCCACAACGGCGGTCAGTTTCAAATCTACAATTGCGGAATGGCTGTTGCCAATAAAGTCGCTGCTGACAAGCTCTTCTTCGGTCACGGCCAAGATGCCTTGGTAGTACGGTTCGGCCGCGGCTTTTTTGAAGGCTTCGTTTACTTCGTCTACGGTCACTTTGCGTTTGGTTATAATGACAAAATCGCTCAGGCTGACAACCGGCGTGGGAACGCGAACGCTCAGGCCGCCGAAGATTCCTTCCAGCGCTGGCAGCGCCTTTGCGGCGGCAATGGATGCGCCGGTGGTTGTGGGCACAATGTTCTCGGCAGCGTTGCGGGCCTCGCGCAAGTCTTTGGCTGGCGCATCCTGCAGGCGCTGGCTGGCAGTGTAGCTGTGCACGGTGGTCATCATGGCCTTGTCTATGCCAAAGGCTTGTTCAACTACCGCGGCCACCGGCGTAATACAGTTGGTTGTGCAGGACGCGTTGCTGATGATGTCCTCGGCGGTTTCCAGCTTGTCTTCGTTAACGCCTAGCACCACGGTGGTGGCGCCTTCACCCTTGGCGGGCGCGCTTATGACGACTTTTTTGGCGCCGGCAGTAACGTGCGCGCGGGCTAGCTCTGGTTTCACAAAAAAGCCCGTGGATTCTATGACCACATCCACCTGCAGGTCCTTCCACGGCAGCGCGCCTGGGTCTTTTTCGGCCAGCACCCGAATTTTCTGGTCGTCCACAATAATGTTCTGGTCGTCAAAAGAAACAGTGCGCGCATACGCACCATAGTTGCTGTCGTGTTTTAAAAGGTGGGCCAGCGTTTTGGTGTCGGTGAGGTCGTTGATGGCGACAATCTCTATATCCTTCCGGTCAAACGCAACCTTGAACGCGTTTCGCCCAATGCGTCCGAACCCATTAATTGCCAACCGTGTTTTCATGCGTCATCCCTCTTGCTTAGTTGTGTGCGTTAGTTTCATTGTAAAAGCATATGCTTTGCAGCGCAACCGAAACTAAAAACCAAGCAAAATACTTGGCTTGTTAATTTAGAAAAGCATATGCTTTAATGAAGGCATTACATAATATAGGTAGCTCCAAATGCCCACATCTCAAAAGTCCGGCACGTCTGGCTCGCGCAAGACCGCTCTTAAAAAACGCAAAAAATCCTGGGCCGGCAGCTGGCTGGCAAGCCGATCCAGTAAACCGGTCATCATGGTGGTGGCCTTTATGGTTTTGGGTGCCGGGGCATTGCTGTGGGCCACGGCCGCAACCACCAGCTACAGCTTGTGGACAAACTCCACGGTGCCAAAAGTTATTAGCTCGTCTGACACTCGGCCGCTCGAGCTGGGCCTGAAGTTTCGGGCGCAAGTTGCCGGCTATGTTACCGGCGTACGTTTTTACAAAGGCGCGGGCAACACCGGCACACACACCGGCAACTTGTGGGACACCAGCGGCCACCTGCTGGCCAGCGTGAAGTTTGCCAACGAAACCGGCACCGGCTGGCAAACTGCCTCGTTTACGAATCCGGTTAGTATTGCTGCGGGCGTAACATACATTGTTTCCTACAATGCGCCAAACGGGCACTACTCGCTGAACGCCAACTACTTTTCAACCAAGTCGCACTCGCGCAATGACCTAACCGCACCGCAAAACACCGCCACCAGCCCAAACGGTGTCATTGTGGCTAGCGCGGGCGATAGCACATTCCCCACAGGCAGCGGCAATGGCGCAAACTACTGGGTTGACCTAGTGTTCACCACCAAACTCATCAGCTCGCAACCCGCGCCGGCAGCGCCCACAAACCTCAGCGCCAACGTTCAAACCAACAGCATAGTACTGAACTGGACGGCCAGCGCCAGCACAAACGCCATCAGCCAATATGCCATATACCGCGACGGCAACAAGCTGACAACCGTAGCCGGCGCCACACTTACCTACACTGACAGCAACGTCACTGCCGGCACTACCTACAGCTACCAGGTGCAGGCCATTGACAACACCGGCGCCGCATCCGCGCTGTCCACTGCCGTGTCGGCCACTATGCCTTCATCGGGTGGGACGGGTGGCGGAACCACTGGCAGCACCACCTGCCCATTGCCAGCCTACCCTTCACCGAAATGTACTGGTGTGCCGGCCGGAACCACCTTCACCAAAACAGTAAACGGCGACTACACCGCCAGTACCACGGGCGAAGTTCTGGACAGCGTACACATTACCGGCAACCTGACCATTGCCGCCGCCAACGTCACGGTTAAAAACAGCCAGGTTGACGGCACCATCGACAACGAAGTTGGCGCCTCGCACTACGGCCCATTCACCGTAGCGGACACCACAATTGGCCCAGCCACCGGCTGTATCTCGCTGCCTGGCATTGGCGAGTCCAACTACACCGCCAGCCGCGTTCTTATCCGCGGCCACGACGACGGCTTCCGCATGGGCGCCGACAACGTCACCGTCACCGACTCGTACGCTCACTTGTGCTGGAACCCACCATCCATTGCGCCGCCAGACGGCAGCCACTCGGACGGTTTCCAAAACTACTGCCGCAACAGCAAGGGCGACAGCACCCCCTGTTTCGGCCTGGTCTTCACCCACAACACCATTGACGAACACGACATTGCCGGCAACGCAGGCATCAACGCCGGCTCTAACCCGGACGGCACCCAGTTCGGCACCGTTAACGTCAGCGACAACATGTTCTGGGGCGGCGGCTACACCATGTCCATGCAGTGGGATACTGGCTCGGTGTGGACCGTCCACAACAACCGCGTAGTCAATAAGGGCTGGCAATACGGCCCAGCCGAGACCATTGGCACCTGTGCTCAGCAAGACTGGTCTGGCAATTCGCTTGTTACCATCGACAGTGACTACAACATCACTGGCACGGTTGCAGCGCTGCCCTGCATAAACTAGCACCAGCGCACAAAAAACAACATGACCCGCAGGGATAGCTCCCGCGGGTCATGTTTTATGCTCGCGCCAGCTTGCATATCAGCCAAATCCTTGTACAATAGCTGCACAAGACGACCGTCTTCGCACACACAGGTTGGAGCATCATGTCCAAAGAAAGCATGCCCATGCCCGCTGTCAGCGGCACGCTCTCGCACGCCGAGATCGACGACGCCAACGTCGTGCTGCTGGACCCCGACGGGTTCGGCCAGGCGTACTTCGCGTCCACGGCCTTGCAGCTGGCCGAGGGACTGTACGGTGGCCCCCTGGGGGAAACGGTATGCGAGGTGCCGCTGAACGTCAACGGGCAGCCGCAGCGCAGCATCGTCCTGGGCACCGCGGAGCCGTTCAACCAGCGGTTCGCACTGCTCGGTCTCGACGTCATCGAGCCGTCCGAATCCGGGCACACCACCTTCCGCTTCGCCTTCGTGGGGATGACGGATGAGGGGGCTCGGCCGGTACAGGCAGTGGTGCAGATGGCCCACAGCTATCACCGCGTCGATCCCTCGCCCGACCACCGCTTCACCATCCGCGCCACCGCGCTCTTCCTGGAGTACGTGGCCGCCGCCATGGAGGACGACGCCGAGGCCGCCATCGCCGCCGCCGAGGCGTAAGCCTGAAAGACGCGCCGGTTTTGCGGGCGGGGTTGAGCGCATTTGTTTTTACAAATCTGCTCCCCCGCCCATCGTATGTCCATAACTGTACGGTTATGCTGACGAGTTCAAAAGAACGAAACATACAACGCCCGCCATGCGCCCAATTTCAAATAACCATCGCCAGCGACACACCCGCCGCAGGCACTGTTGAAAATATACTCAAAAAATTATAAAATATGCGCTAAGACAAATCGTCTTGTACCAAGAGCCAAAGGAGTATGTTGGTGAGCAGCAACGCATTTGTGATTGCCCTGCAGGCCGGCAACGTCGTGGTGGACGGCAGTGAGCTGCAGGAGGCGCTGTGGCAATACGACCGCAGCAACCGCATCGGCTTCGGTGCGCGCCCCGAGGACCCCGTCACCGTCACCTGCACCTTCAACGACACCGCCACGCTCCAAACCGCCCGCACGCTGCAGGCCACGGTCTGCGCCGTGCTGCACCAGCACGAAGCACAGCATGTGCTGCTGCGTATCGCACCGTCACCGCGCGACCATTTGGCCACGTTCGCCCAGCTGACGCCCTACCGTGAGTACCTGCTGACGCAGTGGCAAGGCGGCAGCTGCGAGCCGGCGCCCCACATGGCCACGCTGATCCCCAGCCACGACGTCCTCCCAGAGGCCGAGGACCCCGGGACGGCGCTTCAGCTGATGCTCTGCCTGGCGCAAGGTGTCAGCCTGGCTGCCTCCTGAGCACTCCAACGACGCTCTGCTGGGCAGGGTCAAGAAAACGTTTCGTTTCTCTTCCCTGCCCAGCCCCGCATGTCTACAATTTTGTCATTGTACTGACGAGCCCCGAAAACCAAAAAAAAGGGCGAAACATGCAAAGCCTACGCCGCGGCTGACGCTGGGTGCGTAGCCTGCCACTCGTTCATCATGTTCATCAGGTCGTCGAAAATGATAGCACTGGAAATAACGTGGTCGTAGTTGCGGTAGTTGTACGTGTCAGAGCCGATGTTGGCCGCACGGCCGCCGGCCTCCATAACCAACAAAGCGCCGGGCGCAAAGTCCCATGCCTGCCCGTGGCCGCGAAACATGACGCGCCCTTCAATGGCGCCGCAGGCAACCTGGCTGTACTCAAACCCGGCGCCGCCATAGCGCCGCGCCGCGTGCACCCGCCGGGCCATTGTATCGCTCAGGCCGGCCGTGCCTGGCATGTCCTGCCTGGCGCTCAGCGTCACCCAGGCGCGGGACATTGGCCGGTTGCTAACATGAATGGGGTGGCCGTTGCGGGTAGCGCCTTGGCCGCGGATGGCCAAAAAATATTCGTCCAGGGCAAAGTTGTATATAACGCTCATGATCGGCTGGCTATTGTCAATCAGCGCCAGCATGCAGGTGCCAAATGGCAGCCCGCGGATGAACGGCTCAGTGCCATCAATGGGGTCCACCAGCCAAAACGTTTGCTGGTTGTAATCCACACCGCTTTCTTCACCGCCAAAGCCAACGCCGCCATCCAGCTGGCCCAGGGCCGCGCGCAGTCGATCCTCTACCAGCGTGTCCATGGCGGTCACGACGGTTTTGTCATCCTTTAGTTTGTGTTCGATACTGCCTTGGCCAGCCAGCAGCTGCGGGCGCAAGCTTTCCAGCGTAGCCCGAATGCGCTTGTTGGCGGCGTCAAAAAAGTCGGCCGTTGGTTTCATGTCGCCACCCCGGGTGTTCCCGCGCCAATCATGCCAAATGCCTACCCTTGCTTGCCAGAGAAGCGCTGCTCGCACTCGGCAATAATTTGCTTGGCCGCCTCGGCGTCGCCCCAGCCCAGCACCTTGGTGGTGCCAGGTTTTTTCAGATCTTTGTAGTGCGAAAAGTGGTACTCCACCTGCTGCTTCCAGCGCTCGCCCAAGTCGTCCAAAGTTTTAATGCTGTTGCCGGTGTTGCGGTCGTCGGCCGGCACTACCACCACCTTGTGGTCCATTTCGCCGTCGTCTTCAAAGTTCAGCACGCCAATAATCGTCGCCTCCAGCCAGACGCCGGTAGGAATTGGCTCGGCACACACCACCAGGGTGTCCAGCTCGTCGCCATCTTCGTCCAACGTTTGCGGAATAAAACCATAGTTGCACGGTTTAGGGAAAATGCCCGGCTCCACACGGTCCAGCATGAAAGCGGCACGGCCGCGGTCCCATTCAATCTTCAAAATTGAGCCCTGCGGTATCTCCACCACCGTGTTCACCGTCCCATTTTGGTAATCTCCCACTGCAAGTACTTGGTTAAAATCAGCCATGTCTATTTCCTTTCAACTCGAAACACTGTTGCTATCGCTTTCATAATTATACACCACGCCAGGCAGGCAAAAGGCCAGCCGGCAAAGAGCGCCCGGGCACATGGTGCTATAATAAAACATCGAGATCCTATGACAAAAATAATCGGACATCGAGGCGCAGCCGGGCTGGCGCTGGAAAATACTCGCGCCAGTTTGCTGGCCGCCCTGCAGCAGGGCGTGGACATGGTAGAGTTTGACGCGCGCAAAACAGCAGACGACAAGCTGGTTGTCATTCACGACCCGCACACCGGCCGGCTAACCACCGACCAATTCCTGGTGCGTACCAAAACGCTGGCCGAGCTGCAGGCTACGGGCCTGCACAATGGCGAGACGTTCCTTAGCCTGGACGACGCGCTGGAAATCATTGGTGACACTCCGGCAATCATTGACATAAAAGAGCCGGACAGCGTAGACGAGCTGCTGCTGGCGCTGGCCCGGCATCCGCAGACGCGTCCCAGCATTGCCTCGTTTCAGCATGACGAGCTGCGGCGCATTCGGCGCGCTCTGCCAGACATTCCCATCTTTGTGCTTGAGCATCTCAGCCCGCTGGAAATTGTCCATAGTGCGCGCAGCATGGGCGCCACGGGCATCGGGCTAAACAAGTGGCTGATGAACCCGCTGACGTATCGCCTGGCCAAGCGCTACCACCTGGAGCTATACGTATATACGGTGAATCATCCGCTCATTGCCCGGTTCCTCCGCACGCTGTACCCGGACATTCACCTGTGCACCAACCATCCAGAGCGATTTGTAAAAGCCGGGCGGGCCCGCCGGCCAAAGCCGCCGCGTGTTCGTACGCAAAAATCATAAAACAGCAGTTGTCATGCAGGTCACCCTCCACCACATCCAGCACCACACGCCGTATATTAGTACGTTCTGGTTTCAGCCGCAGGGACGGCTGCGCTACACGGCCGGGCAATTTGTAAACGTGCAGGTTCCGCACCAGGCGGATGCGCGCGGCCAGTGGCGATGGTTTACGCTCATTAGCCGGCCGGCGGACGAACACCTGGGCGTAACCATTGCTTTTCCCGCGTCTGGCAGCAGCTACAAACGCGCGCTGCGGCAGCTGCAGCCCGGCGCGCGGCTGAGCATTAGCGATCCTTTGGGCGATTTTGTCCTGCCCAAGGACCCGTCCGTGCCGTTGGTGTGGATGGCTGGCGGCGTGGGCGCGGCAGCATTTGTGGGCATGGCAAAAGAAGTTGCCCACGGCCAGCCGCGCACCATCCAGCTGCTGCAAAGCGCGCGGCAGCCACAAGACCTTTTGTTTCAGGAAGTATGGCGCACAGCAGGCATCCCGGTCCAGCACACCATTACCGGCGCGGACACAGCGTGGGCCGGGCGACGCAGCCGTTTTACTGCCCAAGACATCCTGGCTGTAGCAAAAAACCCCAGTGCAGCCATGTTTTATATTGCCGGTTCCGATAGCATGGTAGAGCAGCTATGCAACCATTTGCAACGCGCCGGCATAGCGCGCGAGCAGCTAGTACGCGAAGCCTTCACCGGCTACGCTACCACGCCATAGCCTACGTTTTTAGGGGCGCAGCGGCCCGGTCTTGCCCAGCGTGTCAGTCAGCCGTATGCGTTCGTCGCTTTGCGCGCCCAGCCTTCCATCCGTCCGGAAGTCACTCAGCTGCCCCTCGCCCAGCTCAAACTTGAAGGCACGCACGGACTGCCAGTCCGCTTCCCCGGTATTCACAAAAACCTGGCAAGAGTACTCGCCTATTGCCGGCCGTAAAATATGCTCCAAATCTCTCTCCTGAAACATCAAGTGCAGCACGTGCGTGTCGTGTGGCGCCAAATATTCGGTATCAAACTGGCGCAGGCGGCCGCCCGATTTTATGGAAAGCGGGCCGGCCGCGCCTTCCTTTAGCACCACGGTGGCAATAAAACGGTGCTCGCTTTTGTCGGGCGCGGTAATGACAACGCCCAAGTGCCGCACCGCCTTGCCGCGCGGGCTATCGTTATACAGCGTTACCACCATGGACATTGTCAGACTCTCTAAAAGTTTGCTGTCTGACATATCGAAATACATTTTGTGAAGTTGCAGCTGGTCGCCCGGCAGCACCACCACTTTGCCCGGCGCCATGTACGTGCGGTACGCGATGAAAAGCGACAGGCCAAAGCCCAGCAGCCCCACCAACCCCACAATATCAAAGCCGCCCGACGCCGTTTGCAGTCCCAACCGCGCCCATACACTAGCAAATATCATCATGCTCCGGCCTTCATAACGGCGTTATCCTTTCTGGGCGTGCTGGCGCGCGTGCTCGTCCAGGTACTCGCGGATGCGCAACGCGGCGGTGGCGCCCTCGCCTGCAGCGGTGGCAATTTGCATGGTGGCGCCGCTGCGGACATCGCCTGCGGCGAACACGCCGGGCATGGGCGTTTCCAGGTTTTCGTTGGTCTTTATAAAACCAATGTCGTCCAGCGGAATGTCACTGTGCTGCAAAAACTCGGTGTTGGGCTTCAACCCCACAAATACAAACACGCCGTCGGTTGGAAAATCCACCTTTTGCCCTTTGGTTTTGTCAGTGCCAACCACTTTGGTCACCTTGCCGTCCTGGCCGACAATTTCGTCGGTGGTAGTGTTGAAGTGCACGGTTATTTTGTCGGTGTGCTTTTGTAGGTCGTGCTGCAAAACTTCGCTGGCGCGGAAATGATCCGAGCGTACCAGCAGGTCGATATGGCTGGCAAACCGCGTCAAAAAAATGGCTTCCTGCACCGCCGAGTTTCCGCCGCCCACCACCACCAGGCGCTTGTCGCGATAAAACGCGCCGTCGCAGGTTGCGCAGTAGTGCACGCCGCGGGCGTAGTATTCTTGCTCGCCGGGCACGCCAATTTTCTTGTAATCGCTGCCGGTAGCAATCAACACGGCCCGGGCATACATGTCGCCGCTGGTGGTTTCCAGCTTTTTGACATCGCCTTCGTTGGTAATTTTGGTAACTTCGCCCAGCTCGATGGTGGCGCCGAAACGCTCCGCCTGCTTGCGCAGTTCCTCGGCGAATGTCAGCCCCTCCAGCCCCTTAGAAAACCCCGGATAGTTGTCAATCCAGTCGGTCACCGCGGCCAGGCCGCCAACCACGCCGCGTTCAAACAATATGGTCTCGACGTCTTCCCGCGTGGTGTAAATGGCCGCGCTTAGCGCTGCCGGCCCGGCGCCAATCATGATTACGTCATGGACGGTACGGGCGGTAGCTTTGTCTGTGGTGTCTGCCATGATGCGTGATAATTGCCGGGCGCTAGGCCACGGCTGGCGCCAATTTCGCCAGGTTGTAGCCAACAATAACTTCACGGCTGTCGTCGTGCCTGGTCACCACGGTGACGGGCACAGTCAGCGCGCCGCTGAGCGCCATGGCTTCTGCCTGGCGTTCTGGGTTGGCGTCCAGGTTTACTTCTTCGTAGGACATGCCCTTGGCGCCCAGCCACTTTTTGACCATGCCGCAGTAGGCACAGGTGTTGGTAGTGAAAATAGTAATATTCTTGGGCATTTTTTGGTCCCTCCACTGGATCGTTTTGTTCGTACGCTTATGTTTTTATTAAACCATAGCGTGATGGGTACGTGTCAACGCGCTATATATTGTGTTTTTTACGTTACTTGCCAATGGAATGCAGCGTAATATCAAACACCAGCGGTGCATTCGCCGGAATGCCCGAGCCGGACGGCGGGTTGGCGCCATATGCGTCGGCAGCCGGGATAACCAGACGGCGTTTGCCGCCAACTTTCATGCCGGGAATGCCGTCCTGCCAGCCCTTGATAACCTGGCCCAATGACAGCGATGCCGGCTGCCCGCTATCCAGCGAACTTTGAAAAATAACGCCGGTTGCCGCCACCGCGCCCGTGTAGTCCACGGTGACGGTATCGCCAGCTTTGGCGGCGTCGCCGGTGCCGGCCTGCTGGTCAATAACCTGCAGTTGATCTACCTGTGATGTCGGCGTAAAGCCGCTTAGTTTGGTGCCTTGTAATTTGTTGGTGCTCACGGTGGTGCTGCTCCTTTTGTTAGTGTGACTATCCTGAATCATTTGCCAAATGACAGCAAAACTAATGCTAAAGGTGGTGCCTACAAACAGCAGCACGACCACCAAAGCGAATATTCTGTCTCGTTTTCGCGCCATCAATCATCTCCCTTCGTCTTTCTATTCTATATTGTTTGGGGCGTATCGGGAAAACCATTTTTCAGTGCGTGCAGCAGTGCTTGCTGCAGCGCGGGGGAACGAAAGGTGACGCCCGGCAAATCGTTCAGTGGCAGCCACATGGGCGTGTGTAAATTTTGGCCCAAGCGGTTTATGTGCGCCTCGTCCGAGTCTGGGTGCAAGGCCATGGTTTCGCCCTTGTACGCGCATAGGTAGATCAGCTGCGTGCCGTACGGGTCGCCGGCTTCTTCGATGAAAACCAGGCGGGCGTGGGTGGCCTGCAGCGAGGTTTCTTCCCGCACCTCGCGCACCAGCGCGTGCTCGGCGGTTTCGCCAGCGTCAATGCCGCCGCCCACCAGCGTGTAGTACTCCTGGCCGAATTTGTTGCGATGCATCACCAGCAACTCGTGCTTGTCGTTGATAATAATGGCCCGTACCGCTTTTCGTTTCATGGTCTTGTCATCCCTTCTGCCGTTAGCCGGCGATGTCATATGCCCGCAATTGCTTCTTGGTATCTTCTGTGGGGGTGCGTTGTTGCAGGGCCAGCAGCTGGGCGTAGATGCCGCCGCTGCTTGCCAGGTCCTCGGGCGAGCCAGCTTCGTCAACCGTGCCGCTGCGCAGCGTGATGATTTGGTCAACGTCCTGAATGGTACTGAGGCGGTGGGCAACAATGAGCGTGGTGCGGCCTTTCATTAGACGCTCCAGAGCTTGCTGCACCATGTGCTCGCTTTTGCTGTCCAGGCTGCTGGTGGCTTCGTCCAAAATGAGAATGGGCGCGTCCTTTAGCAGGGCGCGGGCAATGGCTATGCGCTGCTTCTGGCCACCGCTGAGGCGCAGGCCGCGTTCGCCAATCTGGGTGTCGTAGCCTTTGTCAAACTTGGAAATGAACTCGTGCGCATTGGCAGCTTTGGCTGCGGCAGTAACTTCATCTTCGGTGGCAGACGGGCGGGCATAGGCAATGTTCTCGCGCACCGTGCCGCTGAACAGCGCCGGTTCCTGAAATACCACGCCAATGTGTTGCCGCAAACTGGCCTGCGTCACACCGGCAATGTCCTGGCCATCGATGCTTATAGCGCCGCCGGAGACATCGTACAAGCGCAGCAGCAAGTTGGTGATGGTGGTTTTGCCTTCGCCACTCTCGCCCACCAGCGCGGCTTTGCTGCCGGCCGGCACGCTGAACGTGACACCGCGCAGCACAGGCGCGTCGTCGCTATAGCCAAAACGCACGTCCGCAAAGTTGATCTGGCCGTGGGGTACGCGCAGCTTGGCGGCGTCAGCGGCATCGGCCAGCGCAGGGCGCGTGTCTATAACTTCAAAATAATCTTTGGTGTTGGCAATGGCCCGTTGCGTTTGGTCCACTAAAAAGCTGATGGTAAAAATGGGAATGCGGATCAGCGCTGCATATTGCACCAACATAACCATAGTGCCAACCGTGTACACGCCATGCGCGGCCTGGACAAAAATATACACGTAAACGGCAAAGAAAATAATGTTCAGCACCAGCCGCCTGCCCACATCGCGCTTGTGCCAAAAGTGGCTTTGCGGACGGGTGGTGGCTACTACTTTGTCATAATGGTGGGCGAAAAATTTGACCTCGCGGCGCTCCTGCAAAAAACTCTTCACCACCCGGACCTGGTTAATGGCTTCGGCAAAGCGGCCGCTGGCAATGTCTTGTTCGTCGTTTATAGTTTGCTGGTAGTCGCGCCAGCGCCCGCTGCTTCTGGTGGTCAGCCAAATAAATACGGGGTACAGCACCAGCAGCATCAGCGCCACTTGCCAGCTAAAGTACGCAATGACCGCCAGCGAAAAAATAGTGCTGAACACAAACTGCAAAAAGTTGTTGCTGACCACCTGAATAAAGTTGGCAATTTGGCTAATGCCGCGGTTCATGCGGTTGATAATTTTGCCGCTCAGCTCGGTGTCAAAGTAGGCTTGCGACAGGCTGATAATGTGTTCGTAGTACCGCAAGCTCATGTACCGCTGCAGCTTGGCAGAAAGCATATCGCCCAGGTAACCACCAATGTTGCTTAGCAGTGTCTGCCCAAGGTCGGTAAGAAAAATAAGCGCTGCCATCAGCGCCACCAGTTTGACATTGGCGTGACCGCCGCGGGCCAAAACGGAAATTTCGTCCACCGCGCGTTTCGTAAACAATGGCAACAGCTGACTCATGCCAGCAAGCAGCACGGTAAACAGCGATATGCCCAGGTAATATCGCCACAAACTTTTTGTAAACTGGATGATCCGCCAGATGTCTTTCACGCTTGGTTCTATAATACCACGCTTGCGCTTTAGCGAAAGGCAACGCGTGCCAGGGAGGCGGGCATGCCGCGGTTGTCCTTGCTTGTGGACTCGGCCTTGCAGCCACTGACACTCATGCCCAGCGCCAACAAACCCGCCAGCGAGCCAATTTTGCCAATGTGCAATAGGCGCCGCAGGCTAAACCCTTCCGGCGCGTCCTCGCCGGCCACGGCTGGCGCCAGGGACATGTCCCAGCCATCGTCCAGGTCTGGGTCGTCGTCGTGTATGTGTTGTTCGGGCAGTTCCAATGGATGCCAGGACGGTGCGGCCCAAGCCGGTTCAATGTATACGCCCTCGGACGGTTGTGCTGCAATGTGCGGTTGGTGTTCCATGGTGTTGCCCTCTTACATATATATTGTAGCGCGTTGCTTTTTTATTGGCCATTGCAATAGGTGCACCACTGCTGTATAAACACCAGTATCTTGACATTCCGTCGAGACGAACGTCTACATGAAAGGAGACGGCTCGTGGTAGTTCCACCACCACGTACGCCGAACCGCAAGGCCCGGGTCACCATCCTGCTGACCGTCATCTCGCTGATCTTGCTGTGGGGTGCCGTGTTTGTGGCTGGCCTGCCAGTTTTGCTGGCAATGCTGGCCACTGGCGGCTGCGGCTTCATGGCCTGGAAGTGGCTGCGGTCTCCCGCGCCATACATCCAGCCGGTGGAGCTGCCGGAAGGCGTGACCAAACGGCCGCGGCGGCTGGGCCCGCACCTGCTGGCGCACGAACGCGTCGTGTGGGAAGGGCGGCAGCACCCGGTCAGTGTCATGCACTGGTGGGGGCTGATTGCTCTCACGCAGGTGGTGTCCGTTATGGCAGCGGCCTACACCGGCAACGGGATGGTCTTCGCTGTGCTCTGGCTGGCGGGTACCGGCCTGGGCGGCTGGCAGATCCTGAACTGGTGGCATGACTGGATCGCCATCACCAACTGGCGCATCATCCAGGTGCGGGGCATCTTCGCCATGCAGATCCTGATCATGCCCATCAGCCAGCTGGTCAACCTGACCATTCGCATTCCGCTGGAAAGCCGCATTTTGGCTTTCTGGGGCGCCACGCCGTTCGGCACGCTGGACCTGGAAACGGCTGCCCAAATCGAATCCATCCCGCGGCTCAGCTACCTGCCGGAGATTGGTGACATCTCCAAACGGCTGCAGGGCATGTTCACGCTGGGCGACGCCTACGGTCCCTACAGACGGACCCCCAACGATCGTCCGTACATGCCGCCCGACCCGGAGGACGAAATGCCTCCCTTGCTGTAGACAAGGCCCTCGGCAACCAGACTACCAACAGGTAGAACAGTTGCCGGGGGTTGTCACATATTTATTCCCATTCGATAGTGCCCGGCGGCTTGCTGGTGATGTCATACACCACCCGGTTCACGCCATCCACTTCAGACACAATACGGCTGGACATGCGCGCCAGTACATCGTGCGGCAGCCGTGCCCAGTCGGCGGTCATGCCGTCACTGCTTTGGACGGCACGGATAGCAATCACCTGCTGGTACGTGCGGCCATCGCCCATAACACCCACCGTCTTAACCGGCAGCAACACGGCAAAAAACTGCCAAATGTCTGGGCGCATAGGGTGCGCCTCAATTTCCTGGCGGACAATGGCATCCGCCTGTTGCAAAAGCGTTACCTGCTTTTTTGTTACCTCGCCAATAATACGAACGGCCAGACCCGGCCCGGGAAATGGCTGCCGCTGCACAATTGCTGGTGGCAGGCCCAGGGCCGCACCAATCACCCGCACCTCGTCTTTAAACAATTCCCGCAAGGGCTCCACCAGCTGCAACCGCATGCGCTTGGGCAGTCCGCCAACATTATGGTGCGACTTTATGGTGTGCGACGGACCGCCCACCGAAACCGACTCTATGACGTCCGGGTACAGTGTGCCCTGCACCAAAAACTGCACGCCGTGCGGAATTTTCCTGGCCTCTTCCTCGAAAACAGTAATGAACTCGGCACCAATAATTTTTCGCTTGGCCTCGGGGTCGGTCACGCCCTTCAGCTTGCGTAAAAACCGGCTGGCGGCGCGCACTGGGCGGACGTGCAAGTCCAGCGTTTTGTAGGCGGCCAGCACTTCGTCAAATTCGTCTTGACGCAACAGCCCGGTGTCCACAAATATACACGTTTGCTGCCGGCCAATGGCGCGGCCCACCAGCGCTGCAGCCACGCTGGAGTCAACGCCGCCGCTTAAGCCGCACACCACGTGGCTATCGCCAACCAGCTGGCGCACGCGGGCCACTTCGGCCTCCACGAAATGTTCCGGCGTCCAGCTGCAGGCAAAGGCGCACACGTCCAGGAACCTATGCAATATGCCTGGGCCCTGCTGGGTGTGCGCAACCTCGGGGTGAAACTGCAGGCCAAAAAACCGGCGGTCGGTGTCTTCTATGGCGGCAATGGTGCCGTCGCTCATGGCCGTAATGGTAAAGCCCTCTGGTGCCCGCGTGACGTGGGTGCCATGGCTCATCCACACCGTGCTGGCATTGCAAGCGGCGTCCAGCAAAGTGCTGGGAGCGTCCAGACGCAGCTCGGCTTTGCCGTATTCGCGCTTGTCGGACGGCTCCACAACCCCGCCCAAGTGCTGGGCCATTGCCTGCATGCCATAGCAAATGCCCAGCACCGGCACGCCTAGTTCCAACAGCTGGTCGTTTAGCTCGGGTGCGTCTACGTCGTAAACAGAACTGGGGCCGCCGGACAGCACCAAGCCTTTGGGCTCGTGCCGGGTAATGTCAGACAGCGGCGCGGTGCATGGCACAATCACACTGAACACGCCCAGCTCGCGCACCCGCCGCGCAATCAGCTGCGTATACTGCGACCCAAAATCTACAATCACCAACGTCTCATCCATACGCCCACTCCCCTCTACTACTTTGTATGATAGTTGCCGCCGCCGTCCGTGACAAATAAATCGTGCGGGTGGCTTTCGGACAAGCTGGCCTGGGTAATGCGCGTGAACTGCGCGGTCTCCCACAGCTCTGGGATAGTCCGCGCGCCCACGTAGTAAAAGCCCGAGCGCACGCCGCCCACCAGCTGCGCGCCAAGCTCTGCCACGCTGCCGCTGCACGGTACCAAACCTTCCACGCCTTCTGCAATCAACACGTCGTTTTTGTAATCTTTGCCGTGGAACTCGTCCTCTGAGCTTATCTTCAATCCCTCGCGCATGGCAGCGGGCGAACCCATGCCGCGGTATTCTTTGAAGCGGTATTCGTCTGCGCCATTTAGGATGCTTTGGAAGCGGGCCGGGACATCGGCAGCTTTGAGCATGACGGTTTTGCCTGGCGACTCTATAGTAGCGGCAAACATCCGGCCCATCATGACCGTGCTGGCGCCGGCGGCCAGCGCCTTGGTGACGTCGCCGGAATACAAAATGCCGCCGTCGGCAATCACGGGCACGCCGTGCCGCTGCGCCACCCGTCCGGTTTCCAGCAGCGCCGTCAGCTGCGGCACGCCCATGCCCGACACAATGCGTGTGGAGCAAATGGCGCCCGGCCCCATGCCCACGCGCAAGCCGTCAGCGCCCACTTCTATAAGCGCTTTGGCGCCCTCGGCCGTGGCCACGCTGCCGGAAATGACGTCAATGTTGTATTTGGACTTTACGTGCGCCGTGGCCACAATAACACGCTTGGCATAGCCGTGCGCCGAGTCAATCATAATAACGTCCACGCCCGCATCCACCAGCTGCGCCACCCGCTCCTCGAACCCGGGGCTAGAGCCTACGGCCGCACCCACCAACAGGCCGTGTTTTTTGACCGCGCGCACCTGCTGCGCCTGGTCCTGAATAGTGAGGTTGCGGTGGATAAACCCAATGCCGCCAAACTGCGCCAGCGCAATAGCCAGCTCGCTGCCCGTCACCGTGTCCATGGGCGATGACACCAGCGGCTGCTGCAGCCGGATGTTGCGGCTCAGCTGGGTTTCCAGGCTGATCTCGGCGCGCTCAAAACCAGAGTAGCGCGGCTTTAATAATACGTCGTCGAATGTGAGTGCGAGGGGTAAGTTGTGTTCCATATTTTATTCTAAGCGTAGTGCGGCTGGGTTGTCAAAAAGCTTGCGGTTTTTGACAACTCGTACCATGCAGCACCGTTGCAAAAACCACGTAAATATCATATAATAATACAATCATCGAGTTTTGATGATGCAACACTTTGCACCGTCGGGTGTCAAAGTGCCTGGTCTGTCCAACGAACAGAAGGGTCTTCACAGTGAAACTCATCGTCCCGGCCATCTCGACGCGCCTGGCCGACTCCCAGATGGTCCGCACCGGCCGCCAGATCCGCCCGGCGCATGTGGCGCAGAACCTCGGCGTTCTGACCGCCATGACCGCCGCCGGGTTCGGGCTGTACATGCTGCGCCCGTCGCTCAACATGCCGCCGATCGGCTGGCTCCTGGAGCGCATGGGCGTCCCGCTGAGCCTCGGCATCGACGGATGGCTCTCGACGACGTGGAAGGCGGTGTTCATCGTCATCGCGCTGGCGGCCATCCCGGGATGCATCGGATACGCCCAGCGCAGCGAGAAAAACGAGCGCGCCCGCGTGTTCCCCTACGGCCGGACCTGGCGGTACGCCACACCCGGCATACTGCTGAACAACCTCGTGGTGTTCATCATCCTGCCTCCGTACGCGAGCATCCCCGCGCTGGCCCTGCAGTACTGGTACTCGTACCACTTCCTGAAGGGCGGCATCGCGCGAAGCGCCGTGTACCGGGCAAGCATGGAGTCCATGCTGATGCTGGCCTCCATCGCTCTCATTGCCACCTGACCCCTCACCTCCCCCACAAGACAACCAGGGCACGGAAAGTGCGCGTGCTGGCAGGCAATCCCCCATATAGGGAAAACCCTTGCCAGCGCGCCACTTTCCGTCTCCACCCATGGACAGCTGCAAATGTCGCAGCCGTCTATAGGTAGAGAAAATATTACGCCAGGCTACACACGTTCCGCGCCGAATTGTTCGTCTGCGGCAGTAGCTACTTTGTCCAGCAGCTGGTTCACTTCGGCGTCTGTAAGGGTGCGTTCGTAACTGGCCAGCGAAAGGCGCAGGGTGATTTGCTTGTGCGCGGCATCGTCCGGGCGCATGTAAATATCCACGGGCGATAGCTGCTGAAACGTATTGTCGGGCCGGTGCTGCACACACTGCTGCCACACAAAATCGAACAGCTGCTGGTATGACATGCTGGCTGCAACCTTCAGACATATGTCTTGCTCTACCTTTGGGTAGCGCGGCCGTGCAATGTACGCGGAGCCAGCTGGAGCGGCGGCCAGCAGCGGGCCCAGGCCCAGCTCAAAGCCGGCGCAAAACGGCGGCAGCTTCAGGCTTCTGCGCACGTCTGCCTTGTACTCGCCAATGCGCCCCAGGGGCAAGCCATCCAGCATAATAGTTGCGGCGCGGCCGGGCGCGTAAAATGCAGTGGAAGGGTCGGCATCGTCCGCGTTCAGCGGCTCAAACGTTACCCGGTTGTTCAGGCCAAACAGCGACAGCACCTGCACCAAATACTTGCGCGCCTGGTAGTACGGTGCGCCGGCAATCGCGGCGTCTTTCTCGGCAGCAGCCACCACCAAAGCCAGCCGGTCCAGGCCGCGCGGCAACCCGTCGTCGTCCACTATGTCCACCTGGTGCACCTTGCCCATTTCAAAAAGGGCGAATGACTGCACACCGGCCTTTTGGTTTGGGTGAACTTTTTCCAGCAGGCTGGGCGTTAGGCTCAGCCGATAGTACTGCAAGTCTGGGCTGAGCGCGTTTGCCAGCTGGTACGCGCGGCCCACTGGCTGGCCCACGCGCTGCAGCAGGTTGCCGTGCACAAAGCTGTACGTTAGCAGCTCGTTGGCGCCGGCTTTGCGCAGCTCGGCGCGGATGCGCGACTTGGCCGCCAGATGCAGGTTTTTGGGCGCAGGCACAATGCTGCGGCGCGGCAATGTCAGCGGCAGTTTGTCAAAGCCGTGCAGGCGGCCTACTTCTTCCACCACGTCTTCAGGAATTTCAATATCGGTGCGCCAGAACGGCGCCGTCACATTCAGGTTGTCACCATCCTGGTCCACGGCAAACTCTACGTTGGTCAGCAGCCGCGCCATGTCCGGAGCAGACAAGTCCACGCCCAGGCGGTCGGCAATAAAGGTGCGGCTGACCTTCACGGGCGGGTGCACGCTGGCGCGCGCGTGCACGTCATCGGGTACGTGGTTGTTGTCAATCAGCTGGCTGGCCACACGGCCGGCAGCAAAGCGGCGAATTTCTTCCACCACACGCGCCAGCACGGCGCGGTTTTGCAGCGGGCTTTGGCCCTTGGTGAAACGCGTGACAGCGTCGGTGAACATGCCGTGGAACATGGCGGTACGCCGGATGGTGTACATGTCAAACGTTGCAACTTCAATGATAATATTCCGCGTGCTGTCGTCCACGGCAGTGCTAGTGCCGCCCATCACGCCGGCAAAACCTATGGCCTGGGCATTGCCGGTTGTAATGACAATGTCTTCCTGGCGCGGCACGTGTTCCTTGCCGTCCAGCGTCTCCAGTGCGCTTTCTGCCGCATGCCCCACGCCCAAAACCGCGTGGTCGGTGCCGCCCAGCGAGCGCACCTTGTCGTAGTCATATATATGTATAGGCTGGCCGGTCAGCAACATGAAGTAGTTAGAATAGTCCACAATGTTGTTGATGGGGCGCAGGCCGGCACGGGCCAGGTCCAGCTGCAGCCAGAGCGGGCTGGGCTTCACCTGCACGTCGCGCATGGCAATGGCAGTGAAGCGCGGCACCAGCTGCGGGATGTCGTTGCGAACTTCCAGCGGCAGCTCGTCGGCTTCCATGGCTGGCGCGTCGGCATCCGGCTTGTACCAGTCTGGGCTGTGGTAGGGCTGGCCCTGAATGCCGGCCAGCTCGCGGGCAATGCCCAGGTAGCCAAAGCAGTCTGGCCGGTGGGTGAACATTTTGTTTTCAATGTCGATGATCACATCGCCGTCCAGGTGGCCAAGCTCTGCCAGACGCATGCCAGGCGTGGGCGGTTGCTCGTCGCTGTCTTGGGTAATTTCCAGGATGCCTTCGTGGTCATCGCTAATAGTTAGCTCGCGGGCGCTGGCCAGCATGCCGTTGCTGGTTACGCCGCGCAAGGGGCGGGCGTCCAGCACAAACGGGTCTGGGTCGTACCACGTGCTGGGCACCGTGGCGCCGGGCGGCAGCCACACGGCCAGCATGCCGGCATGCACGTTGGGCGCGCCGCACACCACTTGGACCAAGCCGCGCTCGTCGCGCTCGACGTTTTCGGCTGTGCCGCCGTCGTCTATTTTGCAAACATGCAGCCGGTCGGCATCCGGGTGGTCGTTGCATTCGGCAATGCGAACAACCAGCGCGTCAGCAAACCGCTCACCAAACGGCGTTACTTCTTCCACTGCTCCCAAGCGCTCGCCAATGCGTGCCACCAGCGCGTCCACGCCATCCGGCGCAGGGTTGCCCGCAGCATGCAGGTGCTGGTTCAAAAATGCTATCTGGTTCAGGCTAATCTTCATACGTCGTTCTTTGCCGCTGCCTGAATTTTTTGCTGAATATCGGCCAGCTGGCTGTCGCTCATGCGCGGGCCTTCCACCGTGCTGAAGTAGCCAATGTATTCTGGGAAGAATTCCTGGTGCTTGCTCCACACGCCGGTTTGGCCGGCCAGTTCGCCGTGCAGCGGGTACAGCTTGGCGTGTATGTGTGCCACGCCCGTGCCCTCAAATGCCAGGCCCACGCGCTGCACGCCCAGCGCGGTTTCCAGCAGCTTTGCTACCTTTTTGGAAGCAACCATCAGGCCGTGCATGGCGGCGTCGTCTAGGTCGAACACGTAGTCGCCCGGGTTTTGTTTGGGAATAACCACGGTGACGCCAGGCGTGTTCGGAAACGGCGTTAGGAACGCCAGGTAGGCGTCGTCTTCCCATATTTTCCAGGACGGTATAGTGCCGTCAATGATGTCGTCAAAAATAGTGCGATCTGCCATGATCTTGCTGCTCCTGCTTAGCTAAATTGCCGTAAAAATTCCAGGCGGCCGGACTCGAAATGCCGGATGTCTTCAATGCCGTACTTCATCATCACCAACCGTTCCAGGCCGCAGCCCCAGGCAAAGCCAGTGAACTCGGCCGGGTCAATGCCCGCCTCGCGCAGCACGTTCGGGTGAATCATGCCCATGCCCAGTAGCTCAATCCAACCGGTGTAGCTGCACACATTGCAGCCTTGCTTTTGGCAGAATGGGCAGCCCAGGGCCAGCTCAAAGCTTGGCTCGGTAAATGGGAAATAAAACGGCTGGCTTTTGATGTCAATGTCCTGGCCATAGTATTCGCTCAGAAATGTTTTGAACGTGGCCAGCAGGTTGCCGGCGTGGATGCCACGGTCTACGTACACGCCTTCAAACTGGTAAAAGGTATGCTCGTGCCGCGCGTCCAGGTCCTCGTTGCGAAAGACGCGGCCAGGCAGCGTCACGGCAATGGGCTTGCCTTGCGCCAGGTTTTGTTTGTGCGCCCGCAGCACGCGGTTTTGCATGGTGCTGGTGTGCGCCGGGGCAATAAGCGGCCGGCCGTTCTTGTCTTTTTGGACGGTCATAAATGTGTCGTAGTCATCGCGTGCCGGGTGGCCTTCCGGGAAGTTCAACGCCGTAAACATGTGGTAGTCGTCGTCCAGCTCGGGCGATTCCACTGCCGCAAAGCCCATGCGGCCCAATATGTCCAGAACCGTTTCCAGCTCGGTCATCAGCGGGTGGGCGCTGCCCTGTTCGCTGTCCAGCAGGCGCGGGCGCTGAGCCGGTGGCGTGTTTGTGTCGAACGGCGCTGTAACGTCAATGGGCGGCAAGGCCTCGGCCTGCGCCGCCGCACTGGCCACCAGCCGCTCCAGCTCGGCCTTTAGCGCATTTATTTCCTGGCCAAATGCCGCACGCTGCTCGGCTGGCAGCGTAGGGATGTGCGCGTACAACGCCTTTAGCTCAGGGGCTTTCAGAATGACCGACTTGTCGTCAGCCGCTTGCAGGCGCGCCTTCAGCGTTTCCGCCACGCGCGCAATGTCTTCATTAGCGTAGCTCATTAGCTTTAGTATACCAGATTGAATTGGCCCATGCCCGCAAAGCACGGCGCTCCTTGGCTTTGGCCCACACCCGGAGACCGTCCGCAAGCCCATGTTTACAAACCATCTTTGTTTCTATAATAATAGCCGAACATGACAGAACACACGGACGAAATACACATGAAGCAAAATGGCGCCAACCCGGCAGAGCAATTCGCCGAGCTATACGCATTTGACGAAGTTCTGCAAGCGCGTGTACCTAAACTTTTTGAGACGTCGGTTGAGGAAGCGGGCGCAACCGCGCCTCGGTCTCGCACCGCCGCAGCGCTCGTTCTACGTGCGGCCACCCAGGAAGCCATGATTGCGGCTATTGCAGCCGACCGCTCCGGCGGCAATTCATGGGAGGATGTGGGCGCAGACCTTGGCGTAACGCGGTCAACTGTCCACGGACGCTTCGCAGAAAGCACCCGGCAATTACGCGACCAGCTAACCGTAAGGCTAGGCCGGGCAGCAACCCAGGCAGATTTCAGTGACTACGCCAACCGCACCTGGCAGGCAATTCACGAAATAACCGAGCAAAAGTTGCCGCACGTCACGCCAATCGCGTCGCCTCCAGCTCCGCCCAGGACTCCAGTCCACCCGCCGTACACCACAACCGCCCGCGATGAACTCAAAGACCTACACCAAAAAGTCGACCGCCTTCTGTACTTGTTTGAACCCCACAAAGATTAAAGCACTGCGTTACGCGCGCCCAGCACCTGCCTTTTTCCGTGTATTGACTTTTTAAGATTTTTATTGTAAAATACATAGGATTTCTCCCGGCAAGGTGGAGATTTCGCACAACCCAAGTCTAGCAGAGTGGAGTCGACGATGACCACCAACACCACCGCCGCCGCGTTCGTCCAGATCATGGGCAGCACCGTGCAGTTCAACCTGCCCGGAGGTAGGCTGACCGACCGTCTGTACGGCGAGGCGATGGCGGCAGGGGTCTACGACCGGTGCCTCGAGTACTGGTCCGTCGGTGGAGACACCACCGTCGTCGCGCCCTACACGCGCCTCTACCATGCGGCGTCGCTGTTCGGGCTGACCGATGCCCAGCTTCAGCAGCTCGTCACGCTGTACCGGAGCGGTACCCCCTACAGGGTCAAGCTCGCGGACAAGCAGGTCGCCGAGGCTCTCGTCAGCCTTCAGAGGCACATCGATACCTCGCGCGCCAACGGCAAGGCCGACCGCGCCATCCGGGAAATGTACGCGCTCATGCGTACACAGGAAGGAGTGAACGTGTCATAGCGCCCAAGTAGCGCTCCAGGCGAGGCGGATCGGCGGTCCAGACAATTCCCGTAAAACGGAAACGTCCGGACACCATCCGCCTCGCCCCACACCCCTCCGCCGCCCCGCTCCACTCTGCCATCCACCCCATTGCCCGAAGCACTTCGGACATCGCGGCAGATGCATTCAAACAAAATTGCGCTATACTTTTACCTATGGCGCAATTTTCTTTTGATATCGTTTCCGAATACGACAAAGCCGAGATGAACAACGTCTTCGACCAAGCCAAGCGCGAGCTGGCCAGCCGCTACGATTTTAAAGGTACGCCCGCCGATCTGGAATGGTTGAATGCCGAAAAAACCGGCCTGACCATAACCGGCAGCGACGAATGGCAAATAGACGCCATCCTGGACATCATCCGCAAAAAGCTTGCCGCGCGCGGCCAAAGCCAAAAGGTTTTGGACACGTCCGCCCAGCCCACCACTGCCAACCTCAAAACCACCAAAACCGTTACATTCAAACAAGGCCTGGACCAAGACAAAGCCAAGCGCCTTACCAAACTTATTCGCGATGCCGCGCCCAAGGTTAAAACCCAAATTCAGGGCGACACCGTGCGCGTTACTTCGGCCAGCAAGGATGACCTACAGGCCGTCATCCAGCTGCTGCATGGGCGGGACGACCTGGACTTTCCGTTGGCCTTCAACAACTATCGCTAGCGCGACCGCTGCGGCGTGCCAACCGTCATGCCAATATGCCCCAGCAGCAGCCCAACCGCCAGCAGCCAGCGCAAATCACGCGTGTGCACATAGGCCGGCACCAACAGCAAACCGCCAACAAAAAAGGCTAGCACTGCTAGCCCTCTTCTTCCCCATTGTAGCCGTCCCGGCCGGTCTGGTATGTTGTTGGCCGCCACCATGAGGCAGCAGCTGCAACACGCCAGGCCCGCCATGCACGGTACCAGCGCCAACCAATCCGGTGGCGCTCCGGCACGAGCAAACAGCACGCCCATATCTCCCATTCCAACAAACACATACGCTACGCTGGCGAGTACGAAACTTCCCAGCGCATACAGCATAAACTGAAGCGCACGTTGCGTCATACATGTTCTATTGTATGCCTTTTGTGCTGGTTTTCGCCGTGGTTTTTATCACATTGCCATGCGCGGCAGATTGTGGTTTTACGCTTCACCTACTTACTCCAGCCGGTTCGTCCCAAAGCCCATGTCCTTCTTCTGGATCGTCAACGGCAGCGCAGCCGGAGACCAAAGCTTTTGAGACTTTTCATAAGGCTCAAAAGTTTGGCCCCCGAGCGTGAGCGGGTCCAGAAGAAGGACATGGGCTTTGGGACGAACCAAGACGGAGTCGTGTCCAGACATCTACACGAAAACGTGCAGCCTAACTTGTAAAAAGCCTGGCTACGACAGTAGTTCTTTTTGCCACTGCAGCAAAAACTCGTTCAAAACCGCGCGGCACTGCAAGCACTGCAGCTTCTGGCGAAGTGGCTCTATTTTGGAAAGCGGATGAATGCGGGCGCTGGCCGCCGGCTCTGCCGCGCTGTCTATCTCGGCCACAAACCCATACAGCTTCTGCGACGAAAACGAGCTATCCACATGTAGCGGCTGGGTCGTAAGCGCCTCCAGCGACGTTACCTGCCCATGCGCAATCCCCAGCTCGCGCTGCAATACCGCCAGCGCGGCATCAGCCGGCGCCTGTTTTTCAGCCAGCCGGCCGCCAGCAAAGTCTACGGTCACCTCCCCCACGCCCGGCCGGTACGAAGGCTGCGGCAGCAAAAAATGCCCCTGATGAATAGCCAGCACAATAACCGAGTCGCTTCGGTCCACGTGCCAATATTCCAGCTCTTGCCCTGTTTCGTCAAGCATATTATCCGCATACACCGTCACCCACGCCGACTGCAATGCTAGCACGCGGCGCACCAGTTTCCATTTTTTTGTACTCATAGGGCTATTGTAGCATTCCGGGAAACATGGCAATGCCGGCCGCGCGCGTAGCCAAAGTGCGCTATACTTATGCTTGATATGACCAAAAGCGCTGACCTCATCGCTCGCGCCAGCGAAGTCCTCAAGCAAAACGACCGCGGCCTGTACACCATACCGGCTGCAGGCCTGTACCCGCACCAATGGCTGTGGGATAGCTGCTTTGTGGCCATTGGCCTGCGCCACCTGGATATTGAACGCGCCAAAATGGAGGTGCTCAGCCTGCTGCGCGGCCAGTGGAGCAACGGCATGGTCCCACACATGATCTTCACCCCCGGCATGAAACAGTACCGCAGCACGCACGGTATTTGGCGCAGCTGGCTCAGCCCATTTGCGCCCGAGGGCATCTCCACCAGCGGCATCACCCAGCCGCCGCTTCTGGCCGAGGCCATTGTCAAAATTGGTGAATGCCTGGACAGTGTGGAGCGCCGCAGTTGGTACCGCCAGGTGTTCCCCAACCTGCTGGCGCATCACCAATGGCTGTACCGCGAACGAGATCCGCACGCCGAGGGCCTAGCCCTGCAAATCCACCCGTGGGAAACCGGCCTGGACAACACGCCGCCCTGGATGAGCGAGCTGCACGAGCACTTGCTGCCGTGGTGGATTCGCCTACTGCAAAAAACACACCTGGACGTTACGGCCAGCTGGTTCCGCCGTGACACGCGTTTTGTTGAGGCCCGTCAACGCCACTCCACCGTTGACGCTTTGGCGCTGTACGACAGCCAGCGCCGCCTGCGCCGCAAGGCGTACGACATCAACCGCATTCTGGATCACTCGCTGTTTGCTATTGAAGACCTGACGTTCAACAGTATTTTGCTGCGCGCCAACACGCACTTTTTGCACATTGCCAAAAGCATCCGGGCCAGCCTGCCCCCGGAACTGGTTGCCGCCATGGAGCGCGCGCCCAAAACGTTTGAAGAGCTATGGGACCCATACACCGAGCAATACTACTCGCGCGATTTCGTCACGCACCGCCTGCTCAAAGAGTCCAGCTGCGCCGCGCTGCTGCCGCTGTACGCCGGCACCATCAGCCGGGAACGCGCCGCACTGCTGGTGAAAAGCCTGGAGAACGAACACCTGTTTGGTCCGCCGCATCCGGTGCCCAGCGTACCGCTGAACTCTCCATGGTTTGACGCTGAGCGGTACTGGCAAGGCCCCACATGGTTTAACATCAACTGGCTGGTGGCAGATGGCCTGCGCCGCTACGGCTACCGGGCACATGCCGAAGCGCTTATTGAAAGCTCGCTAGAGCTGGCCGCCCAGCACGGCTTTTTCGAATACTTCAACCCGCTGTCCGGCGACCCCTTGGGCGCGCCCAACTTTAGCTGGACTGCCGCGCTTGCCATTGACTGGCTTAAACAATAGCTAGTCGTCCAGTGTGGGGCGGTCCAGGGCGAGCGGCTCGACGCTGGCGGCTTTGTCTGCAATCTTCACCACGTCTTTGTCTACTTTTTTCAGCTCTTTGTGCGCGTTGTTGAAGTGGTTCACGCTGGTGCCCAGGCTGTTGCCCAGCTTTTGCATCAGCTGTTCGTATGTGTTGATGTGCCGGCCCAGATCGCCGACGCGCTTCTGAATTTCTTTAGCTTGCTCTTCAATTTGCAAGCTGCGCAGGCCCTGCAAAACCGTCTGCAAGTACGCCATAAATGTGGTGGGGCTGACGATGATGACGTTTTTCTCGCGGAAGGCGTACTCTATGAGATCGCGCGCAGTGGTGTTTGTTATGCCCACTTTGTTTACCAGCAGGTCGTAGTAAATTGCTTCGCTGGGAATGAACATGAAGGCGTAGTCCATGGTGCCCTCGGCCGGGCGAATGTACTTGGCGGTTTCGTCAATGCGGTTTTTCAGGTCGGCCTTGAATGCTTTGGCCAGCGTCTCGCGCCCTGCCTTGTCTTTTTCTTCCAGCAAACGGTTGTAGTTTTCCAGGCTGAACTTGGAGTCTACCGGCAGCAGCTTGCCTTTGTCCAGCATAATGACGGCATCGCAAATGAGGTCGCTGCCTTGGTCGGTCTTGCCCAATTTGTATTGCAGCTTGAAACGGTCGGGCGGCAAGACGTTCTCCAGCACCTGGCTTAGGTAGTATTCGCCTAATACGCCGCGCTGCTTGGGGTTTTGCAGGACGTTTTGCAGCACGCGCAGCTCGTCGGCTACGTTCACCACGCGCTTGTTGGTTTCGTCCAGTTTGGTCAGGCGTTCGGTGACGTCGGTGATAAGCTTGGAGCTGGCGGTGAACTGCTTCATGATGGACTCGCGCATAAGCTCCTGGTTCTTATCCATGCGCTCAGTTATTTGGGACTGCAGGCCGTCTTTTAGCTTGGTAATGTCGTCGCTAATGCGGCCCAAATCTTCTTTCAGTAGCAAAGCCGTGCCGGTGGTGTCTTCCGGCGCCGCGCTGCGGGGCTTGCGCAAACTCATCAGCAGCGCTACCGCCATCAGCGCACACACCACGCCCAATACAATTATCCCTGCAAACATCGTGCTACCAGTATACCTGCTTTTGCTTATCTTGCCGAATTTTAAAGACCCGGGCGAGTGGACCCAGGTCTGACAGGAAGCCTCACACTTCCTAATTCCGCACTATACACCCAACCGCCAAAAAAGCGCAAGCAGTTTCAGGCTTTATGAATAGACTTGCCAGCCCGGCTGCACCTCCTTCTTGGACCGTGTGAAATCGGTTTAAAAGACCGATTTCAGCCCAACGCTTTCAAAGATATTCGGGGAATATCTTTGAAAAAAGAGTGGTCCAAGAAGGAGGTGCAGCCGGGTCGGTAAGACGCTCATTCAATCGATTTCACAGGCTCCGAAATATCTTGTTCCCAGGCCGGGCCGACCTTGAAACAATGTAATTTAGTCTAGCCGGAAGAAAACGCGCAGCGGGTGCGGCATGATACGGATGAAAGCAACCGCCAGCACTCCCACGCACACGCCACCCAGTACGTCCAGCGGAAAATGCACGCCCAAATACAACCGCGACAGCACCACCAGCACAATCCACACCGGCGGAATCCATCGCCACCGCACCGGCAAGTACGGCAAAAGTGTCAGGCTAACAACCGTAGCAATGGTGGCGTGGCCGGACGGAAACCCCATGCCGGTCTCCACTGCCCGCACGTGTATGTGCGTCATAAGTGCGCCGGGGCGGCCGCGCCCCACAAAGTGCTTCAGCAAATACGCCGCAGCATAGGCGCCAAAAATAGTCACGGCCATGCGCCAACACAGCCGATACATTTTTAGGAAAAACGTAACAACCACCGCACCTGCTGCTGCCCATACACTGCCGCCCACCAACGAGACAACAACAAAAAACTGGCGGAGCTTGTCCGGCCAGTTGTTAATGTCCGTAAACAGCCGGCTTTCCCAGCCGGCCACTGTCTGGTGAGCAAACACGCTTGCCCATGCCAGCAGCAAAAGGGCGACGATAAACCCGGCAATATACCACTTGCGATGGCCAGGAATGTATGGTGTGGCGTCGGGTTTTGGTTTCATGCTTGCATACAAGTATACACGTTTTTGCAGCGTCTGGACATGACGAAGGGCACGAACAAAACTGAGGAAGAAGGGCGCTTTAGGGCGCAGCCTGCTTGTCAGTTTGTTCGTGCCCTTTGCACGTCAGTTCCAGGGGTTGCAGCGTTGGGCCGTACCCTTTGTGACTGCGCTGCGGATGGTCAGCGGATCGCCCTGGGCACGGCCTTGGTGGATCGTGGCGACTAGGTGCTGCCCGTTCAGGCTGGCTGCCAGCTGGCGGGTGACTGCGGGCTGCTTAACCCCGTTGTACACGCCGGGCCGCAGCTGATAGGTGCCGTCCGGGCCGACGACACTCCAGGTGGCGCCGGTTGCTCGCACGTTGCAGACGTTGACCGGTTGGTTCGACTGCGTGGTCGGGTCCAGCGGCAGCAGAATGGCGAAGAACAGCGCCGCACCGCCCAGCGTACCCAAAGCGCCGCCGATGATCCAGTGCCCGTAGTCTTTGCCCAGGTTGGCGCCGCCCAGGCCGATCAGCATCATGCCCAGGACGAGCACGAACGACAGCCCCATGTTGAGGACTGGCTGCAGCAGCCATATGACGCCCACGATGGACAGGATCACCAGGCCGGCGACCAGGAACGACATGCCCGCCGCGGCCAGCGCCGAGAGCACGCCGTTGCGATTGAGCGCGGTAGCGCTGATCGGCCGGCGAAGCGCCGAAGGCCGGCTGCCGCTTCTGCGCGCGCTGCCTCTGTCGGGTACCTCGTCCAGGATGTTCTGGATGTCGGTGATCACCCGGCCCTCGACCGCCCAGTGCGCCAGCAGGAAGTACTGCCGCCGGCCCTTTGCGCAGATGATGCCCACGGCCAGGCCCTCGGATGTTTCCGGGTCGACCCAGAACTGGATGTCGTCCATGAGCGGCTCGTGGCCTGCCCACCGCGCCCGTGCCAGGACGACGCGCTCCAGCACCTGTGACCATACCTCGCCCAGGACGTGATGGCCAAATTCGTACTCGGAGGGCGACATGACACTGCTGAACTGCTTGCGCAGCGCGGTGGCCACGTCCGGGAAGAGCTGGAGGTAGATACCGGCGGCCTCCCAGGCGCGATTCACACGCTCTTGCGTGGTCTCGGCGCAGCGCAGGAGAAGTGCATCCCGCGCTTCATCGATCCTGCGGCGCCCGGCGTCGTCTTGCGACGCGCGGATGGCGCCCGGCCGATAGTACGACTGGAACTGTTGTTGTGCGTCCACGTTCTCACTCCTCTTTCTGGGGTGGATTGGATGCGGGTAATTATATAATTTTATTAGTTATTTTTCAATTCACACTATGGCATTGCTCCGTTCCCCGTATATGACGAAGGGCACGAACGGGGAACTTTTGGAGGGAGCGATAGCCGCAACCTGCAAGAAGTTTCCGTTCGTGCCCTTTGCACGTCAGTTCCAGGTGCCGTTGCTCCACGTGCAGGTGATCGGCCCGAGGGTGGTTGCCTTGCGGAAGTCCGCCGGCTTGCTGCTGCTCTTCAGCCCCATGTGCACTTGCGCGCGCAGCCGCTTGTGGTTCAGCGAGGCGGCGAAGCCGGGGGTGATGGTGGTGACAGGCTTGCCGTCGTAGATGCCGGAGCCCAGCACCAGCGTGCCGTCCGGACCGGTCAGCTCCCAGCGGTTGTTGTGCTGGCTGACGGCACAGGTTCGGTAGGTGTAGGTTTCGTTGCTGTCCACCAGGGACAACAGCCCGCCGACGAGTGTCGTTGCCAGCAGCGCGCCGATGATGCCACCGATGATGCCGCCCTTCACCTCCTTGCGCCGGTGTCCCAGCAGGATGCCGAACGCCACGAGCGGGAAGGTCAGCGCGATAGCCGCGGCTGCCAGCCCCTCGTCCATGATTGCCGACAATAGCGACACCACGGCGAAGAAGGCGACCATCACGGCCACGCAGGCGCCGAGCAGCAGCAGGACCTCGCGGCCGGACATCGCGTCGCGGCCAGCGGGTGAGCTGTCGGCGGGCTTGCTGTTGTCGGCCGGGGCCTGGTGGGCGGCTGGCTGCGCGGTTTCGTCGGCCAGCGGCGGAACCACCGTGAGCTTCCTGGGAGTCGGCTCGTCGGGCGGCGCGGCCATCAAGGCGTCGATGTCGGTGAGTTCACCGTCGGGCGCCCACCGGGCCAACAGGTAGTAGGCCCGCGCCCACGGCTTCTCGAACGTGGCGATGATGCCGACGGCCGCCAGCTCGCCGCGTTCGCTCACCCACAGGCGGATGTCGTCCATCACCTGGTAGCGCCTGGCGCAGGCGAGATGCCTGAGCAGGTTCGACCAGTTGGGATCGTCGTAGTTGGCAGGGCGGTACTCGTGCGGGGCGATGTCGCGGCCGAAGATTTGCTGGAGATTCGCCGCCTGGTGGTCGAGCAGTCGAGGATAGAGCCCACCAGCGCGGTCCACACGCCACTGCGTGGTCGTGCTTTTGAACTTGGGGCTCAGGTGCACCTGTGCACATCTGGCCAGATGCACCATCGTCATCCTGTGGAAGGGCTCGAGGTCGTGCGGGTCATCGAGGTACGACTTGAACTGATTCTGTGCGTCCACTTGCACACACCTCTTTCTTGAGGGCGGATTGGATGCACAAATTATACAATTTTATGTTTTATTTTTCAAGACGGGCCGTGCGCTCAGCTCCTTGCGCGAGGCAAACAAACTAGCGCTGATCAGCCCTATGCCCGCCAGACCGGCAACGGCATCCGGCACATGCAAAAACATGCTCAGGAACATCAGCCCAGCCAGCACCGCCACCGTGTAGTGCGCCCCGTGCTCTAGGTAGATGTAGTTAGCCAGCGTGCCGCGGCGAACCATAAAAATAGTCAGCGACCGTACCCACAGCGCGCCCACGCCCAGGCCTGCGCCAATCAGCAGCACCTTGTCGGTTACGGCAAATGCACCCACCACGCCATCAAACGAAAAGCTGGCGTCCAGCACCTCCAAATACACAAATGTCCAAAACGCCGCCCAGCCTGTCTTCAGCCCGCCCTTGCTTTGCTCTTTCTGCGTTTTGCCCAGCAGCACCGTAATGCTATGCGTGACCAAATATGTGGCTACGCCCAAAGCTCCGGCAACCAGCGTCTGCCGCGGATGATGGTTAAACGGTAGCAGCGCTGCTATTGCCACAACCAATAGCGTCAGCAATGTGGGCAGCCACACGGTGGCAATCTTTTGCAGCCGCCGCTCAATGCGTTCAATCCACAGCACCTCCCGGCTATCGTCCAAAAAGAAATGCAGCGCCAGCAGCAGCAAGAACGCACCACCAAATGCCGAAATGGTCAGGTGCGTCTTGGCCAGCTCGTGCGCATACTGGTGCGGATGGCGCAGGGCCAGGTCCCACACCTGCCCCCACGACAAGTGCGCGCCCACCGCCACCAGCACAATAGGAAACACCACGCGCATGCCCAGCACGGCAATCACAATGCCCACGGTCAGAAACACGTCCTGCCAAAAGCGCGACAGCTTGCCCAAAATTTTGGCGTTTATAATAGCATTGTCAAAGCTAAAGGCAATCTCCACAGCTATCAGCACCAATGTCACAAACGCCGCATCCCACCCGCTGCGCAGCAAAATAAACAACAGCACGCCCAGCGAGGCCACGGCCGAAAAACCAAAAATACGAAACGGGTGATGGTGGTGCAAAATCCTATGCATTGACCCTACAGTATACACCAAACGCCTGCGCCACGGCAGTTAACCTTTGAAGTGGACAAACTTGGTAATGAGCCCGTCCAGCAGCAGATGGCTAAAGTAGCCGGCAAAAGCGGCGCCATAAATAAGCAAGCTCTGCGCCAACACATGGTGGTTGTGAACATACGGCACCAGCACAATGGGCAATGGCACCAAAACCATAGCCAGTTTGCTGTGCGTCCAGCCGCGATGCTTGCCCACAATGGGCGTCATAGCCAGCAGGCCCAGGTAGGCAGCGGGCTCAAACTTGCCGGTAGCAATAAGAATAATATCGGCCACAAACGCCAGGCCAAAGAAAATATTCTGTCCCATAGAGTTGGTGTCAACGTCCGGCCACAGCCCGAACAGCACTGCCACCACAAACAAGCCCACCAGCAGCTGCCAATCTTCCAGCATAATGCCGGCGTGGTCTATGGCGGGCACGGGCAAAACCTCCAGCGCGCCCACATAGACGGCGTTCACCGCCAGGGCGCCAGCTATATGACCTTTGTAGCCTGACATGTGTTGATTGTAGCACGAAATGCTTGCGGTTATACCGGGGCGCTACCGGCGCAGCACGTCCGTTCGGGCATTACTCAAGCGCGTGGATTTGCTGGTGGTCTAGGCCAAAGTAGTGGGCAATCTCGTGCCACACGGTGTGTTTTATTTGCTCCTTCAGCTCGGCCTCGCTGGACACGCTGGCGCAAATGGGATTTTTAAAAATGGTAATTTTATCCGGGCCGTAGCTAGTTACACCGGCGCGCTTGGTCAGCGGCACCCCCTCGTACAAGCCGAACAATGTCTGGTAATGCTCCAGGCGCAGTGTTTCGCGCTGCTGGGGCGTGGGGTCGTCGGCATACACAATGGCTACGTTGCGTACCGCGCGCATGTGGTCGCGCGGCAGCTCGTCCAGGGCTTGGGCGATGAGTTCGGCAAAACGGTCGTCGGATATTTCTAGCATGCTAGTTGCCGGCAATATCAATGACTATTTTGCCGCGGACATGGCCGGACTCACGCGCCGTGAAGGCTTCCTGAATGCGGTCCAGCGGAAACACCTGCGTTACCTGCGGTGTGACGGCGCCGGCTTCTACCAAGCTGCGCAGCTGGTCCAGCAGCTGGGTAGTGACCTCGGTGTATTGCATCATGGCCGTGACGCCGCGCGCGCTGGCTGCGGCAGTGTCGGGCTTAGCAATCATGGAAACGGCCACGCCGCCCTGCTTCAAAACTTGCAGCGACTTGGCAAAGTCATCACCGCCCACAGTGTCAAACACGGCATCCATGTTTTGCAGCTTGGCGGCAAAGTCTTCGGCCTTGTAGTCGATAATTTCGTCGGCGCCCAGGCTCTTCACCATGGCAATGCCATCACCCGTTGCCGTTGTGACCACGGTGGCGCCAATGTGCTTGGCCACCTGAATAGCAATGCTGCCAATGCCGCCCGCACCGCCATGAATAAAAATCTTCTGCCCGGCCTGCAGCTGCAAGTGCTCTGTGAGTGCCTGCACCGCGCTGGCTCCAACCAAAGGCAACGAGGCCGCCTGCTGGAACGTCAGGCCCGCTGGCGCCTTGGCCAAACACGTGGACATGGCGGCCGCAAACTGGGCAAACGCGCCGCTGCCGCCACTGAGCACATTGGCTTCGCCGTACACGTTATCGCCCACGGCAAAACCGGTAACGTCTGGGCCAACCTGGGTGACAACGCCGGCAATGTCTCCACCCAGCGTTGCTGGGAACGGCAGCGGAATCATGTCTTTCATAGCGCCGCTCCGCAATGTGGTGTCAAACGGGTTAAGGCTGGCGGCATGCACTGCCACTACCACTTGGCCCTTGGCAGCGGTTGGGGTGTCAACCTCGCGAATGTGCACCACCGATACATCACCATATTCATCTATTCGAGCTGCCTTCATCACCTGCCTCCATTTGTTTTACTATAGATAGTATAGCAGAAATGCGCTGCCTGGAAATGTTTGCCGCGCTAGCACTCGTGGTCATCGAACTGGGTTTGCACCAGCAGGTCCAGCACCAGCTCGTCGGCCCGCTCGCCCGGGCGAATAGACTGGGCGGCTGGATCGTACGTGAATGTACGGTACTCCCGCCCCACGCCCAATGTCACCGCAAACCGCCCCAGCTCAAAACAAGCTCGCACGGTTACGTCGTTGTCGCGCTCGGCCTGGGCGTCGGGCGGCTGGAGGACGCCCTGGCGCTCTGCCTTGGGTGTGGTGTCGTACATCAGCTGCGGCTGACGGTTGATGGACGTTTCGGCGGGCTTTTTAAAAAGCAGGCTGTGCAAATGACACAATAATTGCAAACGGGGAGCGCTGAAATCTACTTCCGGGCTGCGCTCCGCGTTCATATGTTTTGCTGCTTGGCTCGCTTACGTTTGTTGGGATCCAGCTCGCGCTTGCGCAGGCGCAGGCTTTTCGGTGTTGCTTCCAGCAGTTCGTCGTTTTCAATAAAGTCCAGGCATTGCTCCAGGCTGAGGATGGTGGGCGGCGTCAGCTGCACCACGCCGTCGCTGCTGGAGCTGCGCATGTTGGTCAGGTGTTTGGTTTTGCAGACGTTCATTTCCATGTCTTCCTGGCGAGTATTCAGGCCGATGATCTGGCCGGCGTACACCTTTTCGGCAGGGCCAACAAAACAGGTACCGCGCTGCTCGGCGCTTTGCAGGGCGTAGGGCGTGGTAACGCCCGTTTCAAATGCAATGAGCACGCCGCCGCGCAATTGCTGCAGCGGAGCGCCCAGCGGCTGATGCCCGACCACCAGGCTGTTCAGCACCACCGTGCCGCGCGTGGCGGTCATGAGCACATTGCGCAAACCCAGCAGGGCGCGCGTGGGCATTTCGTATACCAGTTTGGTGATGTCTTTGCCCTGGGCCGTGAACTGCTCTTTCAACACGGCGCGGCGCTGGCCCATTTCCATTTGGACCGTGCCAACGTGCTCGGCCGGAACTTCTATAATAACTTCCTCCAGCGGCTCCATGGTCTGGCCGTCTTCCTGCGTGGTGACAACCTGCGGGCGGCCTACTTCAAATTCGAAGCCTTCGCGGCGCAGGCTTTCAATGAGCACACTCAGGTGCAGCTCGCCGCGGCCGGATACCAAAAATCCAATGCCGTCTTCTTCCACGCGCAGGCCCACGTTGGTTTCCAGTTCTTTGCGCAGGCGGTCGCCAATTTGGCGGGAGGTGGTGAACTCGCCCTCGGTGCCCTTGAACGGCGAGGTGTTGGGGCCCAGGTACATTTTTAGCGTGGGCGCCTCTACTTCCAGGGTGGGGAGCGCCTCGGGGGCGGCGGCGTCGGCAATAGTTTCGCCAATGCGCGCGTCGGCAATGCCGGTCAGCTGCACAATGTCTCCGGCCACGCCTTCCTCTACAGGGAATTTGCTAAGGCCGCGGCTCATGAACACGCCGTCTATTTTGGCGGCGGTGGTAGTACCGTCGGCTTTGCACAGGGCCACGGCATCGCCCGGGTGAATGCGGCCGCGGGTGATGCGGCCTATGGCGTATTTGCCCTTGTAGCTATCCCAGGCCAGCGCGGTCACCAGCATTTGGAAGGGCTTGTCTTGCTCTACCTTTGGCGCGGGCACGTGCGTGGTTATGGCGTCGAAAATAACTTGCAGGTCGGCCGGTGCTTCTGGGTCGCTGGGCGGCGTGGCCCATGCCTTGCCGGCGCGGGCGCTGGCGTAGTAAATGGGGTAATGCAGCTGGTCTTCGTGCACGGCCAGTTCCAAAAACAGGTCGGCCAGCTCGTCTTCCACGGCTGGTATGCGGCTGCCCGGTTTGTCAATTTTGTTGATGACAACAATGGGCTTTAGCTCGGCGGCCAGCGCCTTGCCCAGCACAAACTTGGTCTGCGGCATGGGGCCTTCCTGGGCGTCAACAATCAGCAGACAGCCATCGGCCATGTTCAGCGTGCGTTCTACCTCGCCGGAGAAATCGGCGTGCCCGGGCGTATCAATAATGTTAATGCGGTAGTCGCCATGCTGCACGGCGGTTACTTTGGCCGTGATGGTAATGCCGCGCTCACGCTCTTGGTCGCCGCTGTCCATAATGAGCGTCTGGTTCATTTCGGCCTGATTGTCACGAAAGGTGTGCGACTGCTTTAGCAGGCCATCAACCAATGTCGTTTTGCCGTGGTCCACGTGGGCAATCACGGCAATGTTGCGGATAAAACTGGGGTCTTGGGTGTTGCTCATAGTGGTTAGACGGCCGATCCTTGGTCGGCGAATTTGCAATGCATGGAAGGTATAATTATGACATAGGCTGCGTTTCAAGGCAACCCTTCTTGACGTGTACCAAGCGTGGGATTTGGGGCATATGATTCTTGAAAAAAGAATCTGGATACGCATGACCTGCGTATCGGTGCCATGCCCCGGGAGCACTTGTTTGCTTGTCCTACTTCTGGTTGCGGTGCCACCAGCGGCGGGGCTGAATGGGAGCGTGCGGGCCGGCTTGCGGCGGCACAGCCGGCGGGATGTCGAACGGACGCGTCAGCCGCCACAACAGGTCGCTGTCATCGATGGGCACGTCGGGCTCCATGTAGACGCCCAGGCGGGCAGCCACTGCCCAGGTGACGCGGTGCAGCTCCTCCACCGTTGGCGTCAGCAACGAAAAGCGACAGATGCCAGGTGTGTAGCCCATGAACCCGAACTGCCACTCGAACCTCAGAATGCCGGGAACGTCCCGAATCATATCGGCGACGGACGGCAGCGGCGGGGCGTCGGCATCGCGGCACTCCAGCTGCATCTCGACCACCAGGCCGCGGACGGTTCCGCCTTCGGTGTCGTAGTCGTAGCGCGCCCCGACCGTGGCATAGCCGAGGTGGCTGGGTGGCAGGCTTGCGCGGACTTGAGGCACCAGCTCCTCTTTGCCCGTTAGCCGCAGCGTGCAGCATGTCCTGACGGCGCCGCTGCCGCGCAGCGAGATTTGGAACGGGGCGGGACGGCTTTCGGACTTCATGTCGCCTTCCACCGAGACGATTGCCGTCAGCCGGTCTCTGGCATTAGCCAGCGCTGCTGTGCTGGCGCCACCGGGCGGCGTTTTGTAGTACACATGGACGCGCGCCGAGTTGCGGTCATCGATGGCGACAACCTGCAAGCGTCCGGCCGGCGGTGCCGCAGCCTGATCAGTCATGGCGTGTGCTTCCTCTCGAATGTCTTGGGGCTTTCCCAAGAAGGACTGTCACATATTATATACTGAAAAGGCTAAATACTCCAGCTACGAAACCTTGTACCGCGGCGGGCGGACACGGCCCTTAGCCGCCAGCAGCAACGCGCCGCTGCCCAGCCACATGGCCACCAGCATCACCAGCCCACCGACCAATGGAATGAAGTACAGCACCACCAGCAGGACCGAGCCCAGCAGCATAATCCAAATGGGGTTCTTGGCCTTGGCCCACACCATGCTGCCCAGGTAGTAGGCGGCAATGGGCCCGCTTAGCATGAGCACCGCCAGCCACACCAGCAGCCCAAAGATTGCCAGCGGCAGCCCCACCAGCGAGACCGCCAGCAGCACAATGCCAATGGGCACAGCAAAGCTGGCCACAAAGCCGGCTAGTATGGCCATGCCCAGCCGCTTGGCCGCCACTTGGCTAACAGCGTTGATGTACTGCGGAAACGCCAGCACCAACACCAGCGAGAAAGCTACCAAGCAAACCAGCACTGCCACAAAGAATAATGCACTGAAGGCAAAGAACGTGCCCGGATGCACACGCCGCTTCGTTGGTGTCGGCGTAATGTGCCGCACCGTGCCGTCGATGTGCGCCTGCGAGCTAATGTCTGCTTCGTTATTGCTGGTAAATGTCAGGCTGCCGCGCACGTGCGCGTTGCCGGTGAGTGTCAGCGCGTTGCCCGTGGCCCGAACGTTGCGGCCAATGGCGTCGGAAATAGTGGCGTCGGCGCCGGCCAGCACCACATCGCGGCCAATGGCACCGTTCAGCTCGGCGGTGTTGCCCGCAATGGTGGCATCCTGGCCAATGCGCGAGCCGTTTGTCAACGTCAATGTCTGCGCGGCAATGCTTGCACTTCGCCCCACATGCGCGGTGATTGCCACTATTTGGCCGGCAACACGCACACTGCCGTCAACCTTGCCCGAGATGTTCACGTTTTGCCCGGCACACAGCACATCGCCATGCACGGTGGCGTCTACAATGACGTCGCGGCCGGCACAGTACACATCGCCATTTATTGTCCCGCGAATGTCCACTGTTTTGCCCGCACTGTATAGCGAACTATTTACCACCTGCCCATCGTCCACCGTGGACCGAAACGTTTGCGCACGGGCCAGCCCCACCCACGCCAACACTGGCAGCAATGCCAGCAGCAAGCTCCCTGCGGCAATTTTCAAATATTTCATAGCGCTCCCCCTTTATGTCTTTATTGTAGCACTAACCTGGAAGGGCAAGCCGCCGAAGAGCAAGTAGTAGCTCCAGGCCTAAGGACAAGTAAATCGCTACTACTTGCTCTCCGGCTCCTACTGCTTATTTACTTTTTGTGCTTTTTAGGGTATAATATGCGCCATATCGGCTGTCCGTCGGTATCGGACCAAACCCCAAAGGGAGTACCCATGTTCGCGATCAGCATGTGGATCGTCGGCATCATCACCGTCTTCTGCGGTTTCGTCGCGTTCTGCGCGATCATCAACGGAATCGAAGACGTGGCCGCCTTGTTCGGCATCCCCGCGGTGCTGGGCGTTGTGGCCATCCTCATCATGTCGACTATCCACGACGCCAACGTGGCCCGGACGCGGCACGACGCCATCACCGTGGACCTCTACCGCAGCGGCTACCAGGTGAACGAGGTGTTCGACTACCACCACAACACCTACGCCTACGTGATCACCACCGCCGGCTGCAAGGCCACCGTCCGCGTCATGAAGTTCGACAACCACTACAAGGCTGTCAGCACCTCCATCAACCCGGGCCAGCCCCAGCCCTGCGCGACTCCAAGCCGCGCGGCCTGACCACTCCCGCGCCGGCGGACCGAGCCCTGCCCTCCCAGGCATCGCCCGGTCCGCCGCGCAAGGTCCAAAAGTTTCAAGCGGCACGTTCGCAGCAGTTTTGTTTTTTGTTCCAACCCCCTTCCCAAAAACACCAACCGCTCACCTGCCGCTTTTCTCATGCCAAAAACCAAGCAGCGCACCTTCACTTTTATATACAAAACAATGTATACTACATATATGCAACACACACCACTGGCCGAGCGCATGCGGCCGGAAACACTCGCAGCAGTTGTGGGCCAGCGGCACTTGGTGGCGCAGGGGCAGATTATCCGTGAGATTATTGCCCACAAGCAGCCCACCAGCCTCATTCTGTGGGGGCCGCCCGGCAGCGGCAAGACCACGCTGGCGCGCATTATTGCGCGCGAAACCGGCGCGGAGTTTGTCGAGCTCAGTGCCGTCACCTCGGGCAAGGCCGACATCACCCGCGTCATCCAACACGCCCAAGGCAACCAGCGCCTTGGGCAACGCACCATTTTGTTCGTAGACGAAATTCACCGCTTCAACAAAGCCCAGCAGGACGCCTTCCTGCCGCATGTGGAGGACGGGACCATTGTGCTGATTGGCGCCACCACCGAGAACCCCAGCTTTGAGGTCATCAACCCGCTGCTCAGCCGATCGCGCGTGCTGGTGCTGGAGCCGCTTGCCAAGGACGACATCAAGACCATCCTGAAAAAAACCGCCAAAGCAGAAAAACTGACAGCCAAACGCCTGCCCACCAAAAGCATAGACCTGCTGGCCGAGCTGTCCGGCGGCGACGCCCGGGTGGCCTTGGGCAACCTAGAGCTGGCCATGCAGCTGACGCATGGGGCTATTACGCCGGAAGTGGTGACGTCGGCCGCCCAAAAGCGCCTGCCCGGCTATGACAAAAACGGCGAGAACCACTATAACCTCATCAGCGCTTTCATAAAGTCTATGCGCGGCAGCCAGGCCAGCGCGGCGCTGTACTACCTGGCCCGGATTTTGCAAGGCGGCGAAGACCCCAAGTTTATTGCGCGGCGCATGGTCATTTTTGCGTCCGAAGACATTGGGCTGGCTGCGCCCGCGGCGCTCAACCTGGCAGTGGCTACCTTTCAGGCCGTGGAGCGCATTGGCATGCCCGAGTGCCAGTACAACTTGTACCACTGTGCGGCCGTACTGGCCAAAGCCCAAAAATCCCGCGCACTGGCCAGCGCCATGCATGGCGCCCAGGCCGCGGCGCGCGACTACCCGGACCTGCCCGTGCCGCTACACTTGCGCAACGCGCCCACCAACCTTATGAAAAACCTGGGCTACCAAAAGGGCTACAAGTGGGAGGCCGATTTTCAACCCGCCGACGGCTTCCTGCCGCCCCAGCTAAACAACCTAGACTTCTTCCCCGCCGACTAAGCAGCCGGCCGGTGCGGCAACGGGTTGTCCACCTTTGCAGGGTGCGCGGCAATGCCCAGGCCCTGCAAAATCTCGGCCAAGCGATGCGTGGGCAGCCCCATTATGGCGTCGTACTCATCGTCTGCCCATGTCACCAATGGGCCAAAGCCGCTTTGCACGCCATAGCCGCCAGCCTTGTCGGCGTAATCGCCGGTGTCTAGGTAGGCTTGAATGGCCGCTTCGTCAAAGGGCTTTAGCAAAATCTGGCACAACACGGCGTCGGTTATTTCTATATTATCCGCTTTGCATACAACCGCCAGCGACGTGGTAATATCATTCACCCGCCCAGCCAGCCCGCGCAGCATGTCGTACGCGTGCTGCCGGTCGTTGGGTTTGCCCAGCTGTTTGCCGTCCACAGAAACAATGGTGTCAGACCCAATCACAATTGCCTCCGGGTACCGCACCGCCACGTCCAGCGCCTTGCCCAGCCCCAGTTCTATGGCCACGTCCCGCACCGGGCGGTCGCTGTCCAGCTTCTCGTCGTACTGGCTGGGCACCGCGGCAAATTGCACGCCCATGGCGCCCAATAGTTCTTTGCGGCGGGGCGATCCGCTGGCCAGAATGATCTGTCTCATGCTGACAATTGTAGCAGATAGTTGTATGGCGGGCGCGAGGCAGACGGGGCTGATTTGGGGGACTGTGAAATCGGTCTTAAAGACCGATTTCAGCCGAACGCTTTCAAAACCATCCTGTGAATGGTTTTGAAAAAAGTGGCCCCCAAATCAGCCCCGTCTGCCTCGCGGCCAACAAAAAGCCGGCCAGGGCGACCAACTTCAACGTGCATATGGTTTACAAGCAGCGTATACTTGAAGGTACCTATGAAACGATTGCTTAGTGCCACAGTGCTATTCGTATTGCTCGTACTGACCGTACTTGCCCTTAACAAAGTTGACGCGCCCAAGGCACACGCCGGCGCAGCGGAGGAACACCATGCAGCTCTTGAGTCCAGCGTTCGCTGACGGCCAACCCATACCCACCAAATACACGTCGCAAGGCGCCGGCGTAAGCCCGCCGCTGCAAATCACTGACATCCCCGATGGCGTGCAGTCGCTGGTACTAACACTGGACGACCCCGACGCTCCGCAGCACCGCTTCACCCACTGGCTGGTCTGGAATATCGAGCCCAACGACACTGTTTTCCCAGAGGACGACATCCCTCAAAACGCCGCCCAAGGCTTCAACGACAAAAACCAGCTGGGCTACACCGCCCCCGCACCACCCTCGGGCACGCACCATTACGTGTTTACCGTATACGCGCTGAACGACATTCTGGCCGTGCCGGCCAACACGGCCGAGACCGCGCTGGAACACATCATGCAGGGCCACGTTATGGCCAAGGCCAAACTTACCGGCACCGTTAGCGCCGATGCCGTTGCCGTTCAGCATGACGGCACGCCGCAGCCCGACGCAGCCGGCGCGGACAATCCCCAGCCATCCATTGCAAGCCAGCTGGTTCCGCCATCCGGCGACAACACGCAGCCGCAGGGCCCGCAAATCATCCAGCCGCAATCCGGCCAAACGCCCGCAGAGCCAGCGCAGCAGCCGCCATCGCACGACGGCACACTCAACATTCAGCACTAGCCCTTGGTGGCGTTCATGCCATCCAGTATGCCATGCACAACGTTCTTCAATTGCTGTGGTTTAGTCAGCCCATACGCCCGCAAAACATTTTGTACCGGCACCTGCCGGCCCAAAACCACACGGTCCAGTTTCGAATAACACAGCAAGGCTGCCCGGTCCACCGGCGATAACCGTGCAGCCGCCGGGCCCCAGCCCAAGCTGTCTGCCTCTGGGTTATACCCCAGAATGCCCATGTCCAGAAAGCCCATCAAATAACTTCGCGCAGCTTGCCGCTGCGTTTCGTCGTCCAGAACGTCCATGTGGCGCAGGATTGCCCCCTGCTCTCGGTACAGCTCGGCGTCAAATTTCTCCCTGCCGCGAAACTCCCACGTGCGACAGAAAGGCGATTTGCCAGAAGGAATCATGGACTGGGCGGCGGGCGTTAGCTTGTACTGCACCGAGCGGCGGCCCCTGGAAGTCCCCTCCACGCCGTCTTTTTCGCACAACCCTGCGCGCTGCAGCTTTTCCAACGATAACGACACAGTCCCTTGTATTATGCGCGTGCACTCGGAAATTGCGCCCAGCGTTGCTCCTGGGCCAATGCAACTCATGCAGGCAAGCACGCCAAACTGCCGCTTTGACAGGCCAAACTTTGTTAGGGCTTCTGCGTCTGCCAGCTTGGGCCGTTCAACCACGTCCATCGGCCGCCGTCCGTTGGCCTTGTAGCTGACGCAAGGCGGCGTATGGTCTTCTGGCAGCCACAGCTTTCCTTCTGGTGTTAGTGCATAGGGCACGGCTATTGGCCCGTGGTTTGTCTCTTCCAGGCGCTCTACCAGTCCATCTCTTTCAAAAATCTGCAGTGCCGCTACGGTCATGCCGCGGCTTATTTGCACGCAATCTTTAACCTGGGAAATGGTTGCGCCCGGGCCAATGCACCCCACACACGCCAGCACCGAAAACTGACAGTGCGTAAGGTCGGCCGGCTTTTCGGGTGTTTCCGGCGCGGCAAACGTAGACCCCGACGGCAGTACGGCCGCGTCGCTTGGCGGGACCATGTCGTCGGTCAGCAGTGGGAATCCGCCTGCTGTTTCCTGCGTTTCCCGCACCAGGTACTTTCGAACGTTTTTGGCCAGCTGGTCCACCTGCATCATGGGGTGAACCATGCCAGCTTCCCGTCCAGCGGCCTGAATGTCGTCCTGCCGCATGTATGCCGTGGCCAGAAATGCCCGGGTGGCCTCGCGGCGGCGCTGGGACAGGCCTCGCCGCGTCTCAACGTAGCGAAAGCACAGCTCCACGCCCAGCTCGGCTGCCTGCACGGGCGACATCTCGCTTATTTTTGGGTCTTCACCAAAAATCAGGCCCAAAAACCGCGCCGCGTTTTGCTCGTCGTCCAGCCGGCTTTCATGCAATGGCGTAGGCTGCGTGTGCTGCTCCATATATACCGTATCCTTCTACGTTCTTGTTTCCCCCGACCGCTGCAAGGCCTTGTCCAAAACCCGGCGCACATACCCTGCCAGCTGCCTGTGGTCGGTCAGGCCGCACGACCGCAACACCACGCCTATCGGTGCTTCGCGCCCTTTCATAAGCCGGTCCAAGCCCGAGTAGCTCAGCAGCGCCAGACGCTCCCGGTCGTGCAGGTTTGCAGCCGCAGGCCCCCACAGCAAATCACCCTTCTTCGGGTCAAACGTCATAATGTCAGCGACCAGAAATTCCCAAAGGCTTTTCTTTATGCCCTTGCGCCGATCCTCGCCGTATATTGCGTCAACTCGTTCGAACAGTAGCCCCGCCAGTTCGTCCAGCGTAATTTCATCTATGCGCTCCTGTTCGTCTGGTTTGAACGGGTTTTTGTTTGACCTTGATGGCAAATCCCACCGGCCACATTCCGAAGGCCGGCCGGGCGGAACTAACGTCAACGCCGTCGCGGTTAGCTGGTAGATGAACGCCGGCCGGCCGATGGAGGGCCGGCCGGCGGAACCAAGCCTGCCCAAGCCGGCATAGGTGATCAGGCCTGCTTCGCGTAACTTTCCCAACATTGCCTGCGCTCGTCTCTCGGTCAAGCCAGTGCAGCCCTGTACACCCCGGGCCGTCCCGGCGCTGTTCGCGCAGCCAATACATGCCAGCACCGCGGCGCCCGCTTCGGCCAGTTTGTACTCGGCCAGTTTGTTTACGTCCATTCTGGGAGGCCGCCGGATACTTACCTTGGATTCGACAGACTGCGCAATTTCGGGTGCTGGGGGGGCATTTTGGCACGGTAGCCGCCGGTCTTCCGGTAGACATGCCTGGCCTTCGGCGGTCAGCCGGTACGGCGCGCTTTTTATATCAAATATTGGCAGGCCGCCGTAGGCTTCACTCAGACCCCGCTTGGCAAAATATGAAAGAATTCTTGCCACCTTCATACGGTCAAGGCCGGTACATTGTGCTATCAGCGGCGCATTTACCCCCGGGCCTATGCAGTCCATGCACAACAGGACGGCTTCTCTGCTTTGCGTCACTTCTACCGCCAAGCCGCTTTCTTTTTCAACGGGAGGCTGGGGGGGCTTTTTGCCTAGCATTTCCTGCCAGTTGCCGCACCCGGCCAGCGGTTCTCCTGGCACCAGTGCCTGGCCCTGCGGCAGCAGCCGGTACTTCCCGCCGCGTCCGCTTCGTGGCATTTCCAGTGATTCAATCATCTCGCGCTCTTCAAAATAGTGCGCCGCCCTTGTCACTGCGGTCTTGCTCAGGCCCGTGCATTCGGCCACCCGCTGAATGCCCGCGCCCGCGCCAATGCAGCTCATGCAGGCCAGCACCGCAAAACGCGTGGGCGACAGGTCGCTGGTTTTTTCTACAGTACCAAAGGTAGACGCAGGGCGAGCGGGCGGCTGCCAGTTCAGTACTTCGTCCCAGGAACCTATGCTGGCGCCGGGCGCACTGGCGGGGGGCGCTGTCGGCAATGATTTCTGCGGCGCCTGGCTGCTGGGTTTGGGCGGCCGAATAGGGTAGTTCAGCACTTCGTCCCACGAGCCTATATTGTCAGGCTTCGGTTTCGGCCGAGGTTTCGGCGCGGGCGGAAGTGGTATTGCGTCCGGCTCAGGCTCTATACGTTCGTCACGAAATGTGCGATGAGCGTCCGTGTCTTCGCCCGGCTGGGGCGCGCCCGTTTCTTGCCACTCGTCATCCTGTCGGCGTTCGTCCGCCGTGGGTGGCATGAACTCGGGTGACTGCTCCATCGCAACTTCTCCTTTTGCATAGTATAATATCGCGCCGCACTTCCTGCAACCACGCGCCCTATACTGCTTTGTGCGCCACCTGCTCCCATGGCAGGCCAGGCTTGCCAAAGTGCCCATAGGCCGCGGTTTGCAGGTAGATGGGGCGGCGCAGGTTCAGCGTCTCCACAATATTCTTGACAGACGGGACAAGCAGGCCACGGGCAAACTCGTATAGCCGGGCGTCCGGCTGGGTGGCCGTGCCAAAAGTTTCAATAGTCAGCATGACTGGTTCTTTGGCGCCAATGTAATAGGCCAGTGCCACCTCGGCTTCGTCGGCCAGGCCGGCAGCCACAATATTTTTGGCCAGGTAGCGGGCGGCGTACGCGCCGGAACGGTCAACCTTGCTGGGGTCTTTGCCGCTAAACGCGCCGCCGCCCACGCGCGCAAACCCGCCATAGCCATCCACAACAATTTTGCGACCGGTTAGCCCGGCGTCCGATGCCGGCCCAGGCGTATGCCACACGTCCGTCCCATTCACAATAATATTGGCCGCGTCAATGCGGTGGCCGTAGCGGGCCAGCGTAGGCGTAATGATGGTGCCATATATGTCCTGGCGCACCGTGGTCACGCCCACGTCTTCGCGGTGCGGCACAGCAATGGTCACGTGTTCAATGCCCACCGGCTTGCCGTCCTGGTAGTTCACAACCACCTGCGCTTTGCCATCAGGCCGCAGGTACGGCAGCGTTTGGTTCTCGCGCGCCTCGTCCAGCGCCCGCGTTAGCGCGTGTGCCAGCGTGATGGGCAGCGGCATCAGCTCTGGCGTGTCGCTGCAGGCGTAGCCAAACATCATGCCTTGGTCACCAGCACCGTGATCATCCACGCCCACGCCAATTTCGGCAGACTGCTGGTGCACGAAATTGTCCACCGGCGCTTCCCAGCTAAAGCCCCAGGCCGGTTCGGTGTAGCCAAGTTTTTTGATTTGCTCGCGGGCAATTGCCGGCAAGTCCAGCTTTGCATTCGTTTTTATTTCCCCCGCCAGCGTGATGTGGTTGGCCGCCACCAGCACTTCAATGGCTGTGCGGCTACCGGGGTCTTGAGCCAGCGCGGCGTCTACAATGGCATCGCTAATGCGGTCGGCAATTTTGTCCGGGTGGCCGGCGCACACCGACTCGCTGGTAAAACTCCGCATATTTTTCTTTGACATAAAAAAACCTTTCTGCCACCAGGGCGAGAAAGGATACTTTTTCTATAGGCAAGAAAGCATATCTTCCCCGCCAGGTTGACGGGCTAGATGGAGCACCAACACCTTTTGGCAAAGCCAAAGGCAGGTTGCTGGCGGGTCATCGAGCTAGTTCTCTCGCCGCACTCTGTATATTCTTATTGTTAAGCTTTGTTAGCATAGCACATGCGGGCGCGTCATTTCCACATTTTGTTCCATGCACGCACCAGCCGCCGGACGTGACTGCGCGACATATATAGCCCAAACACAATCAGCCAAATTGTTTGCGGAAACGCCACCACGCGCTCCATGCCGCCCCGGCCCAACCCCAGGTACATACCACTGACAAACAACACCAACGCCGCCAGCGACACCACCCCAGATGCAATAGTGTACTGCCGAAAGCGTCGGGGAATGTCCAGCGTCTTGCCCAGCACCACCAGCCCCACATTGCCAATGACAAACGGCAGCATAGAACCAAACTCGTGCAAGCTGCTGTTGGTATTCTCGGCAAAAATACCAACCAGTATGGTGCCTATGCCCGCAGCCGCCATAGCGCCAAAGCCCCACGCGCTGCCGCGGCTTTTACGAAATTCCTGGTAAATAAGCACTGCGCCGGCAACCATCGTCACGCCCAGCACAATAAACGAGGCGTTCATCCACACATGCAACGGCGAGCACACATACCGCCCGCCATACGTGCCGCAGCTGGTGTTGCCCAGGTCGCTAATGGTGTTTTGGAGCGCGCTGTAGCCGGTTGGCCAGTCCAGCGCCACCACCAACATCGTCACAAAATACTGCACACTAACCGCCCAAAACAACGGCCCCACCAGCGGAAACCGATCCGCAAATGTCACAATGTACTGCGGCACCATTGTGTTGCCAGGCTCGCTTGTTTTACCCATGCACTCATCATACCAATTTGCAGGGCAGGGCCAATGCCGCATTTGGCTTTAGCGCTTTTGCAGGGTAAAATCGAACAATGAGCGAAACCGCCACCTACACCCGGGAAGAAATCGTCACGCCCGAGCTTGCAGCAGTCCACCAGCAGCTACGCGCCCAAAGCTTCGCCCTAACCAGCGACGAAGCCCTGGGTTTCCCCGGCCTTCACCAGCACATTGACGCAACCTATTTTACCCACGACACGCTTGGCCCCGAAGTGCCCGGCGTTACCCCGCCAGATCGTCTGCGCGCCCGCGAGGCAGTCCAGTACTGGCGAAACGACCAGCACAACACGCTGGTGTTCGCACCACACCACGCAACCGCCATGCGAGCCATAGACCAGGCAACGCAGCCGCGGCTCTACAACCGCGTGCATACCACCCTCGACCCCGCCTTCAACAGCTGGACCGCCGCCATGCTGTCCCTTGTCCCGCCCGAAGAACGCCAGCAGCACGGCACATTTGGCATGAACTTTTTGCGGACATGCGGCCAAGTAGTCGAGGGCTTCCACCAAGACGACGAAAATTACGTCATTATATATGTCACCGATAAAGTTGGCGAAGGCGCCCAAACCTCCCTTCACCCACCGGAAGCACCCGAGTCAAAAACCATTTTCGCAGCCACCCTGCAACCAGGCCAGCTGCTCATTTTCAAAGACAGCCAGTTCAAACACAACGTGACGCCGCTGGTGCCTTCGCCCGGCGCGTACCGGGACGCCATCGTCGCGCTTGTTCACTACGACCACTCCTACCCCGTGCTCGAACTGCTAGCCGCCTAAAGCGCCCAGCCCCAAACCCGCTGGCAATTGCCCGCCCAATTTGCTACAATCTCTCTGTCATTTCATTGGGGATTGGCCAAGCGGTAAGGCAACGGGTTCTGGTCCCGTGATCGGGGGTTCGAATCCCTCATCCCCAGCCATGAGTTATATTAAATGCCAACGTTACTGTTGGCATTTTTGTTTGGCTCAAAATTTTCGTTATCATATGTTTTCTGCCGCTTCCCCTCAGCCTACTAGCCCTACGCTGCGTGATATTATTTAGTAATGAACAAATATCCGCTTGGGCTTACGCCTAATTCATCGGCTATCTATATTCCCGAGAGCTCCCATACGAGCAAAGGTGTAACCAAAGACGAATACGTCTACGAATATGAACACTGGCATTTGATATTGCAGCCCGAAGACAAGCGTAGTGTGCGCGGCATGGCGGCTGGTCTTGTAGTGGCCAAACGCCAAGTTATGCTTGTTACGGAATTGCTGCCGGAAGAATGGGCAGATTTGGCAAACGTATTTGCGACTGATGCGAATGGACTCGCCGATGCACCTCGTCGTTTGGCCGAAGCAGTTGGTGCTGAGTTTACCGGACACTTCACGGGGCCTGCGTTTAATATGGGCAATCTTGCCGGCCAAACACAAGCGCAGGTTCATGGCCACATCTATCCTGTGGTGGCAGAGCAGCTCCCGCCGCCCGGTACCCGCAATGGGATGGGCGCATTCATAGAAGCTCACCGGCAATTGAACGACCTGTAGGTTTTTCGCACTAACAGTATACTTAAAATAATGCTCAAACAAATCACCTACACATTCCCGAACGGCACGCCAGGTAGTCGGAAGTTCTTTGGTCAGCTTATTGAACTGCTTGCGGAGATTCCTAATACTGCAATGCAGGGAACGAACCTTACCCTTACGCCATCGCACCCTCTGGGCGCTCTTCCCGTAACTACTTTCGCTCATTCAAACATTCCTTTTCCTTTTCTGACCCTGGGCGATCATCAGGATTTATCACTAAGCGTAGGCAACCTGTGCATCAACCCTCGTACGACAAAAGGCTATACGGCCGACAACAGCGGCTTTGACCAGACTCTTTCAAAACAAGATTCACTGGGTGAGTATTTTGAACTTCATGCCTCATCGACAACAATCTATCGGCTTCCTATAAGCGAACTTGTTAAAAGGCTCAAGGGCCACATGGTGCGGATTGACCACACCGGAATCAATATCCCCTCCGCGCTTATTTCGGATGAGCAGTGGAAGCAATTCATTCATGCTGTTGCCCGGCATGCCAACCTTTACAAATACCCCACTACTGATGTTTGGCCGTTTATTTTGCCCGCAACACCAGAAGAGCACGAAGCTGATATCACTCGGTTCCCTGTCGGCCGGGAGCCAAAGCTTGAGCTTGTATATGACACATACTCCCCGGTTCCAACTATCCAAATAGACATTGAGACTAATCTGCCGCGCCCCGAAGTAGAACGGCTATTCCCCGCACCCTATGGCATAAGTTTCCCAGATTTGGCCGACTACTTCCGTACGGTGTATATCCACCACGAATGGCCAGGGCTGGCTATACGGTTTGATATTCGCTTCAAGAGTGATCGGCCTGGTGACTGGGAAACCGGCAAGTGGCTTGTTAAAGATGGTGGTCGAATAATGCCCGAAGGCTAGTAGGAGTGACTTACGGTCAGGCAGCACCCATATGTCTTTGACTCCCTCATCAGCAAGTGACACAAGGGGTACGCCTGCCCTAATGCTAAAATAGTATCGTTACGTACGCATAAAAGGAGGAGAAACATGGGCAAATATGTAGATGGATTCGTACTAGTGGTACCGGCAGACAAAGCCGAGGAGTACAAAAAGATGGCTACGATGGGCCGCGACGCGTGGATGAAGCACGGCGCACTTTCCTACTACGAGTGCAGGGCAAACGACCTTGCGCCGCAGCAAATGGGCGACGAAGCCACGCGCCCATTCAACGAAATGGCAGGGGCAAAACACGGCGAAGATGTGTGGTTCTCGTTCATTATCTTTAAGTCCAAAGAGCACCGTGATGACGTTAACGCTAAAGTCATGGCAGAGATGGGCGAGATGGAGTTCCCGGCCGAGCCCATGCCTACCGACATGACCCGTATGGCGTATGGCGGTTTTACGGTTGAAGTTGAGGGTTAGCCCTCGCTTGCCACTGCTGGCAACTGCTCATTCGGCTAAAAACCGCTCTTGGAAGCGCTAATTACTCGGTCGTTCAGGTAGGTGACGGTAATGATCTTGTCGCCTTGTGTATACGTACAGACTTCCTGTTTGCCAACCGTTTGCGCGAGAGCAGTTACGACCACGGCGCACTTTTCGCTTAAGCCATTTGCCTGGCTTTCAACCTGTGTTTTGGTATCGCCGACGTTAACGGTGGCGGCAAAGTCGGCAATCGGGCTGGAGCCAGAAGGAGGTGTTGTTGTGGACCCGGAACCGCCGTTAGGGCTCCCGCCGCCTGTGTTACTGCCGCTCGAGCCGGAGCCAGTAGAGCCAGAACCGCTGCTGCTTCCGGTGCCGCCGCCATTTGCCCCGCCCGTTCCGCTCTTGCTGGACGAGCTTGAAGGCTCAGTCGTGCTGGCGCTGACATTGGTGTAAAAGGCGCTGCCCAGTTTGGGCCGCGAGTAGGGCCACCATCCATTGTGTTGAGCAAACAGCAGGTACAACAGCAGCAAAATTATCGCCAGCAGCAGCCATAATACATGCTTTTCTTCGCGTACTTTACCTTTCTTTTTCTCGCGGGTTACTGCCCTTTGTACTGCTTTCTCTTGCTTTGTCGCCATTGCTTTGCCCTCCCGAATGACTGGAACCTTAAAATTTATTCAAACATAAGTACTACTATATACTTGACTCATAAAAAACAACAGTTGCGAAAATTACTGACGGTCTTTATACGCATAGTCTGCAGATCCTCTCTGCTATGCTTACTCATTTGCGGGTATAATTGCGGTAATGACAAATAAACTATTTATTTTCTGTGGCATCCCATTTTCCGGTAAGTCTACGCTTACCAGGGAAATTGCCAGGCGGAAGAGCTACGCCCGCATTGACCTGGACGAAGTAAAGTTCAGGCTTTACGGCAACGATATTCAGGATGCCGATCTTCAACAAAAAGACTGGGATGTTATTTATCAAGCCATGTACGAAGAAATTGAGGCGGCGCTCGAAGCTGGCCAAACGGTTATTCATGACACCGGTAACTTCACGAAACATGAGCGGGGCCTGGTGAGGAAAATCGCCGACAAGCTGAATGTCGAAGCGGTGACCGTGTTCGTTGATACCCCTGAAGGCATTGCCCGGCAGCGGCTGGCGGCCAATCGGCAAACGAATGCAAGGTTCAACATAACGGACCAGGAATTTGAAGAAGCTGTGGCGGAAATGGAACCGCCCGACAAGCAGGAGCCTCATTTTTCGTACAAGTACGGCACGCCTCCTGATGTGTGGCTGGAGAAATACTTCCCGTAAGTTAGCGCGCTGCAGCGTTGCCATGCCGTTCTCGGTGAAGCCTGCCCGTTGCGGCACGGGCGGACAGTAGCAGCCACCAGGCTGCTGGCGGCTTGGCTGCAAGCAGGTTCGGGTTTGGTATACTTGCAGCATGAAAGCAAAGATTTGTGGCCTCCCGAACGTTGAGGCGGCTCGGCGCATAATTGGCCTAGGGCCGGACGCAATTGGCATCTACTGCTGGTCCAACCCGGAAAAAGGCCGCAATACTATCAGCAAAGAAACGGCCCGGCAAATTGCGCAGCTTGCAACCCAGGCCTCGGTAGAGTCCTTTTACCTACTGTACGAAGACCAGCCGGCGGCCGCAGAGAAAGTTTATGAAGACTGTTCGTTCATCGGCAATACCCACCTGCAAATTGTAGGAGACATGTCAGTTGATGAAATTCTAAAACTCAAACACATGCTGCCATCTTTACATATTGTTAAAAGAGTTGGCGTGGCGGGCGCGGAAAGCATTGAGGAAGCCCGGGCTTACGATGCATGCGAGGGCGTAGACCAGCTGCTCCTCGATTCAAGTTCGGGCGCCGTAGCAAGGGGCGGAACCGGAAAAGCGCACGACTGGAACGTTAGCCGGCAGATTGTCGAAGCTTGCCGGAAGCCCGTTTGGCTGGCCGGAGGCATCCGCCTCCACAACGTCGAGGAGGCAATGCGCACCGTGCGTCCTTATGGTATAGATGTAGAGACCGGGGTGCAACACCCAGACGGCACGAAAGACTACGAGGCAATCGAGGAATTTATTACCGTCGTCCACGCCCTTGGAGACGCCTCCTAGCCGCGTGCCCTGAAACCTTTGAATGAAAAAGCCTTCACCCTGCCGGTAAAAGCCGTTGCCAACAACAACCGCGCCGGCGGTTGGCGAAAACTGGCGTAGCCAAAAAGGAAACGCCCGGCGCATGCGCGCGCGTCTTTTGTTATAATTGGCGCCAGACAACAAGAACAAAAGGAGCAAACATGCCAGTCATTAGAGTTGAATACGACGACGCGGTGGTGAGCGAAGACGATGCTCGTGCGGTTTGCGCGGCGGCACAAAAAACAGTGGCTGCAACTGGCTTTAAAGAAGTCTTCGTGTACGGCAACAGCTCGCATATCAAGATTAACATTGCCCCGATAGAAATTTGGATAGAGGCAAGCGACCACAAGATCCAGAATGCCGAAGCGCTTGCAAAGGAAATCCGCAGCGGTATGAGCAAATGGAAGGCGGACACTGGCTTCCCGCATCTCATCAATCTCACGCTCATTCCAATGCAGTGGAAACTGGAACTGGATATTTGAACGTTCTCCCGCCAAGGGGTTGTTTTCTAGCTACCGCCATCACCCGCCTGGCCGCCGGCGCATGATCAAAACGGCTTGCAAAAACCAAAAAGCCGTGCATAATCTGAAACAATGGAATCCTCGGGCGAAGTGCTGGACCCGGCAGAGATAGACAGAAAAGACGCTTTGCTGGCTCCCTATGGGCCGCTCAACAACAACCAGCTGAGTGTCGTTCGGTGTGTCGAATGCATTTTGGCCAGGACGGCCGCCGAAGGGGAGACGCCTCACTTCACCAACCCGGAAGTGCAGGAGTGTACGGGGGCGTCGCAAATGATTGTCTCCTTTTTGGGCAAGCGGCTCATCCACCTGGGCCTGCTTGCCAAGCAGCGCAATGGACGGTGCATGACCTATACGCCGCAGGCCAACCAGAAGGGCGAGACGTTTTTTACCCCGGCGCCGGTGGCGGGCTGCGGCCGGGGCGCCCAGCAAAGTACGCTCGACCGCATAACCATCCAGCAGGAAAAAGCCCTGCGGTGCCTGGACTGTTTGCAAACCAAGCAGCAGCAAGACCCGCAGCTAAGGATTGACCGGCCAAAGGTGCGGGAGTGCACGGGCATGAGTAGCTCGACCACGGGGTTTGTTTTCCAAAGCCTGGTACGTGACAAACTTGTTGTGCAAACAGACGCCGGGGCGTTGGGTGGCAACCGGCGAATTGCCCAAGCCTTTCGCCTGAGTGACCGTGGGCAGGTGGTCATTGCGCTTTTGGGCCGGGCCGAGGCTTGCTTGTTGCCGGCGCCAACGCCCGTACTAACGCCTGCGCTCGTGCCGCCGCCTTTGCCTGCCAAGGCTCCACGTGCGCTGCCAAAAATCAAGCAAGCTAGACGGCCGGCGACATCCAAACCAGCGCCCGTGCCGCCAGCGGCCGAGCCAAGCCGTATCGAGCCGATAGACTACTGGCCGCAGCTTGTGGCCGCCTGCCAGGTATTGGGCGAAAAAGCCACGCAGGCCAACGTCATTTTACTAGACGAAACCAAACCAACCGTTCCCGTGCGAGGCAGCGCGGCAATACTGGCAGAACCCCACACAAATATGGCGCCGGCTGCGGCGCCAGAGCCTTCACCTGCCATGCAAGAACTGCCCGCCGCAACAACACTGCTCCCATGGATCATCTACGTTACCCGTCAGCGCTACCCAGAAGATCAGCAAGAAGCCGCGCTTGACAGCCTGCGCTCACTTTTGCAGCTTGACGTCCTTCGCACGCGCAGCATTCCGCAGTGGTCCAAGCACAAACCGCCGGCGCGCCGCTGGCTGTCAACGCTTGCCGATGCCCAAGGCTTCTACAACCCCAGGAGGGACGAGTACGCGTACCTCACCTTCAGCCCCCTGGCACAGTCCAGGCTGGACCCGCACCGGCAAATTGCCATAGCGCACCACACCAATACAGCCCTACTTTTGTTCAACAAAACATTCTCGGACGCCGACATACGCCGCCGCTTGTTTTTGGAAGAAACCGAAGACGTGCATGCATATATAGAACAGCACGTCGTGAAGCCGCTGGTTACATTCATGGCCACAGTAGACAAATACAGCCGCCGCTAGTTGGCGCGCCCCAGCGGCATTGCGCTAACGCCCGCCTGGGTTGGCACGCCGGCCGCTGGCGCAGAGCGGTATCGCACGTGCATTACCAAAAAACGAAACAGTACCAGCGCAATAAGCAAAACCGTACCAACAATAACAATAAACCGGTCCAGCTTTTCATTGTGAATATACCTACGGCTCAGCCCATACAGCACCAAGCCCACCAGCCCGCCCAACGTGTTCATAATGACGTCGGTTATGTCCGAAACGCCAATGGCAAGTGCAAACTGCGTCACCTCCACGGCAAAACTAAGCGCGAACACAGGCCCGAGGTTCCGCCCAAAACTTGTGCGCTTAAAGTTTAGCCCCAAGAGCAAGCCAAGCGGAACAAAAGCAATAAAGTTGTCGATCATCTCCCCAGGGTTCGCCCGGGAATAGCCCGCAAATGGGACAAGGTTGATGCTCCACAGCTGGTACGTCCATATGCCCGAAAAATCCAGCGAGAGCTTAAACAGAACCAGCCACAGCAAAACAAGCAGGTACAAGCCTAACAGGGCTTTGGGCAGCGGCTTCACGTTTGTATTGTTTCTGGCATTATATTTTTGCTTGGCAGGTAAAACTGATTTTAGTATAGACTAATATCCTTGGGGAAAGCTGGAGAATAATTGCACGGCTAGGGCATGCGGGCGCTGCCCTGGCCATGGCGGCTCACCCCTGCGCTGCATAGCCGTGCGTTGGCATGGAATACTGGCCGTTGAATGGCGACAAATCAAACCTGCTTGCCGGATGCCCGGTGGACGCCACCATGGCGTCAAGCGATAAATAGCCAATGGACTCGACGCGCAGCTGTTGGCGGATGGCCTCCAGGCCGTACTTGGCGGCAATCAGCTCGCTTCGGCTTTTTAGGTCTACGCCGTAAATGTGCGGGTACTTGATGGGCGGCGAGCTGATACGCAAGTGCACCTCGCTGGCGCCAGCTTCCTTGAGCATTAAAGCAAGGTTGCGCGTGGTGCTACCGCGAACCACCGAATCGTCTATCAGCACCACCCGTTTTCCAACAATGCTGTCCTGAATGACGCGGAATTTATCGCGTATGGCCGCATCGCGCAGTTCCTGCGTGGGCAGTATAAAGGTGCGGTGAATGTACGGGTTTTTCAAAAGCGCTTCTTCCAGCTGTATGCCGCTTACCTGTGCGTAGCCGGCGGCTGCCGACTTAGCCGAGTTGGGAATGGGTACAACAACGTCGGCCTCGGCTGGCTGCTCTTGCGCCAAGCGCCGGCCGAATTCCATGCGGTGGCTGTGAACGCTTTTGCCCAGCATGACACTGTCGGGCGCCGCAAAATATATAAGCTCAAAAATATCAAAGTGCGGCCGGGCCTCGACAACCTGGTGGGAGCGCAAGCCGTCTTGGTCAATAACTACCATTTCGCCTGGCTCCACATCGCGCTCGTATTCGGCGCCAAGCGGCGAGAACGCGCAGGTTTCAGAGGCAACCACCCAGCCACTCCCGCGCCGCCCAATGGACAAGGGCCGCAGGCCGCACTCATCGCGGAAAGCTACCATGGTTCGGGTTTGCTCGTCTAGGGCAATGCCGGAAAACGCTCCCTCGAAAAGCGGGTAGGCCTGCATAACCGCCTTGCCCACAGCCTGGCCGCGCACCATGTGCAGGGCGACGGCGTTTGACATCATTTCGGTGTCGTTCAGGCTGGATGTATCAATGCCTTCAATGGCCAGTTCTTTCTCTAGCATGCTGGTGTTGGGCAGGTTGCCGTTGATGGCCATAGCAACCCCTGCGTGCTGCTCAATGGTTGGCCCGCAGTGCACGCCGCCGGTAGCGCCGGAGGTTGCATAGCGGTTGTGGCCAAGCGCGTAGTTGCCGGGCAGGCTGGCCAGGACGTCGGGCTTCAGCACCTCGGACACCAAGCCGCCGGCAACAAAGCGGTGAAAGCCGCCGTCAACCGTAACAATGCCCGTACTCTCCTGCCCGCGATGCTGCATGGCCAGCAGGCCGCGCGCCGCATAGCTGGCCGCGTCGGGCAAGCCCCAAACGCCCAGCGCAGCGCAGGCTTCATGAAAACGATCGGACGACTCTTCAGCTACGTACGCTTCACCCAACCCAAAAACTCCCTCACTTTTTGCCGCCACTATTGCCTATATCGTAGCTGCTGACTGCTGGCCGCGCAAGCGTTTAAGGCTTACGTTTTGCCTTCTTTGTCCTTCCAGTTCCACCACTTCAATTTCTCGGGATCGTGCGCGGTGTGCGACGCATAGTAGACGGCCGCACGAAATACATACAGTACACAGCGATCAACGTGCGCGCCCACACGTTGCATCAGCTGCTGATACAACGCTTCCGGGCTCTGGCCTTTTAGGTCGGCCACCTTGTGTACGCCCAGACTGCGCAGATCGGCTGCTATGCTTGGGCCAACGCCCGGTATACCTTCTAGTTCATCCTTGCTCATACGGTTATTCGTCCGCGGAGCGCCTAGGCTAACATTTTTTCTAGCGTATGTATGTTGCGGTTTGTGGTGGTAGCTTTATACTTTGGCCGCGCCAGTATTTTGGCAAATGCGGTGTCGGTGGACCGGCCTTTGGGTACCCGCCAGTACACAACCGACCCGCCTTCGGCTATGTCCTCGATCGTGGTATCCAGCTCCTTTTGGTAGCCCAGCAACTCATGGGCGACGTCTTTTGAAAGACAAAAAACCGCATAGCGATGCTCGCCATCGGCAGCCTTGAAAGGATACTGCGTAACAGTTTCCGCAATAACGGTCGCCGGAAATAGCAGGACGAACGCCTCGTAGTTGAACTGCTTGTGCAGGGCTTTTTCTATGGCTGGCTTTAGGTCTGCGGCCGAGCGTTCCGACGCAAAGCTTACATTCCCCGTCTGCAAATACGTTTGTATATTCTGCAGGCCCAGGCCAGACAGGCATTCCTTCAGTGTAGCCATAGGCACGCGGATGCCGCCCACATTTATGCCGCGCAAAAACAGTGCGTACTTCATATCTTCTTAGTATACCGAACAGCTATGCGACGCCAAGCCGCCACGCATTTGATCTGCAATGGCCGGCTAGCGTATTGTAAGAATGCACATGAACTAACAGGAGGTTGCAAAATGAGTCAAATGAATCCGGTCGTGCATTTCGAGATGGGGTACAACGACCAAGCGCGTATGGTGAAGTTTTACGAAACGGTTTTTGGGTGGAAAACCACTGCCATGGGGCCCGATATGGGCGGCTACGTGGTTGCCCACACCACCGAAACCGACGAAGATGGCATGGTCCAAACCAAGGGCGCAATAAACGGCGGCTTTTACAAAAAAACCGATGACCCCCTCAGCCAGGCCCCTCGGTGGTTGTATCAGTTGATAACATCCAGGATGCTATGAAAGCCGTAGTGGAAGCGGGCGGTAAAATCTTGGGTGGCATGAACCAAAAGGGCGAGCACACCATGGAGCCGCAGATGATCCCGGGCGTTGGGCTGTGGATTTCGGCCATGGACACCGAGGGCAATCGCTTTTCCATTTTGCAAGCCAAGTCCTAGGCCGCCAAAACACCAGGCCGCAGCCCAAAGGGCCGGATCCAGAGCCGCCCCGTCACAGCGTACAGTATTATGTATGCTATGGTTAAGTTATGCACGTAGACCCTCGGCTGAACGACATTGACGACTGCCTGTATCGCGTTGCGGCCAGGGCGCTCATTATCCAAGACGACAAAATATTGCTGGTTCAGGAGCTGCCGGAAATGTGGTGGGGGTTTCCGGGCGGCGGCGTAGACCATGGCGAAACAGTCCAGTCGTCACTAGCCCGCGAAATAGCGGAGGAGTTGGGCGTGCCGCCCACAGAAATTTCGTCCGGCCAGGACATTGCGTACTACAACATTGGCGCGGTGTCGAACCGCATTCCGCGAATGAACCTATTCTACAAAGTATCCCTGCCGGCAGAGTTGCTTCAGAAAACCGCCCACGTTGCAGCCTGGGGCTGGTTCACTAAAAGCGAATTCCTGGCGCTTAGCCTTAGCCCTTCATACGACAAGGCCGCGCTTGCCCACGTCGTCTTCGACAAAACGCCGCACGCCCAACCTGCGTAGAAACCAAAATGGAATTGAACCCCAAACCCAGCCGAGAGCCTGACGTTACAATTTTTTTGCCATCATACGACATCCCGGAAATATCCCCTATAAACGAATACGCCGCCAACTACCTCCTGCGACAACAGCTTGCCAAGAACCAGGCTGCCGCATTTAACGTCGAGCCTTTGGCGCATAGCGGAAACCATACGCTATGGGTTGTGCAACCGGTTGACGAGGATAGACAGCTGGCCGGCGACAAGATGGTGCTAAAAATGTACGACCCATACGTTTCGGCCGGCGATGTCGCAGAGGTAGCACAGTTCACCCCCACAATTGACGCAGCAGCCCACGCAAAGAGCGTGCAGAACGGAGGAAGGATTGCCCGCAACAGCAAAGCCATAGAGGACGACGCGCTTCGACTGTTGGAGCAACTGGATGTGCCAAATGTGCCGCGGCTTTTGGACACCCGGCCGCTTGGCGCCGTGTCTCTTCACAGCTTCATGGAAGGCTCGTCCAAGCCTGCGGCGCGTTTCACTCGGGCAGACATTCACGCAGCCGTCGACTTCATCACGCTCCTGCAAAGCGCGCCTTTTGACCCGAACAACTTGAAGTGGAGCTGGCGCCTCCCCTTTCCATTGCAGCGCAATACATTCGCAAAACACCTGGCAATTATTCGGGCGCGGCTGGGCATAGTGACAAACGAAATTGCCCAATACCTATCAGCGCCAGCACAGTTCGAGCAACCCGTCCCAGAAATAATGCTGCAGTACGTGCAAGACCACCACGTACCGGAACGTTGCAAGGCCTACCAGGCGCAGTTTGTCAGCCGCCCGCCGTCCGGCTACAAAAACTTTATCAAGGAAGACTTGCGCCTTTGCCACGACGACCTAGGCGCACACAACATGCTGTTCACTGCCAGCGGGACGTTGAATGTGGTAGATTTTGAGCTGTTTGCCTGGAATGATCCGGCCCACGCTCTTTCTAGCATGCTCTGCCACAACCACATGCTTGACCTGCCGGCGGAACTGCACGAGGAGGCAATTGCACACTACGAAAAAACTGCTCCGGTGCCGGCATATATTGTCGAGCGCGTTCGGCCGCTTTTGAAGCTTGGCCATATTGAGTGGATTGCTCGATGCATTGACTCTACCAGAACGCCCGTGCTCCAGCGCCGCCAACAGGCAAACCACAGCTTCAATGCCCAGGCCTACACCCAGCTTCAGGTCCAAAACATCCACAAACACCTTGCCGTCTTGGCAACGTTGATGGAAGCCTGACGCTTTTGGCACCCATACCCGGCCGCGCTGGCCGGCCGCATTAGCGCAAGTCTGGGCGGCGTTTGTGCACTTTGTTGGTGTCAAATGGCAGGGCGTTTTTGCCCACTTCGCCCCAGTGCAGCCACTGCCGGACGCTGTTCCCCACACTCAACCCATGCGAATGAAATACCGAGCAAAGCGGCTCGCGCACAATGCCAACGCCGTGGTTTAGCATGGTCTGCGCAAATGCCCTATCCTCGCCGCCTCCAGCATACCGTTCGTCATAGCCGCCCAGCTGCTTCCACGTTTCGCGCTTCACCATGGAGCAGTTGGCGCCCATAATGCCAATGGACAATTGTTGTACGGCGGCCGGCTCCTTCCAGACACTGGGCGCAATAATATTTTCCAAACGTTCCCACCTGGACGCGTTCCAGTTGGCCATAGGCAAGCCATATATGCCGCCCACGTTCTTATCTTTGTGCGCCCAGTACGTCAGGCTTTTTAAAAACATGCGGCTGGTAAGGCTGGAATGACCAACCAGCGTAAGCACCCAGGGATGGCTGGCCGCCCGAAACCCGGCATTCAACGCGCCAGGATACGAAAAGTCTTCCTGGCTGATGGTGACTATTTTCGCGCCCTGCGACCGCGCATAGTCCGCCGTGTCGTCGCGCGACTGCGTATCCACCATGATTACTTCAACCTTGCCATCAAAAATCTGCGCCCGTATGTCGTCGAACAGCCGCCGAATATGCTTGCCGTCATTTCGTGAACGTATAACAATGCTGACGTCCGGGTCGGCCAGGCCGGTGGTTGCTTCATGTATCTGCGCCGCGCGCCCTTGCAGCCAGCCCTGAATGCGGCTGCCGTTTAGCAGTATCCGGGCAAAGTTTTCCTTGTGAAGCAGGAAGTCCATTTTGATAGAATAGCACACCAACAATGCCGCATTGGCCTTGCAACAAACCACACGGAATCTACGAAAAATGTTTCCCAAGGGTGGTATAGTAGCCACATGAAATCAGCGCTAAAAATATTCCTGCAGCCCATTGCAAACCGCCACTACACCAGTAACAAAGCCAGTGCCTTGCTGTACGCTGCCCGGTTCACGCCCGTTATTTTGCTGTGCGTGTGGGGCGCGTTTACCATCAACGCCGTCTTCTGGCTGGTGCTGGCGGGAATTGTTGCGGCAGGCGTGGTTGACTACGTTTTGTTCGACGCACTTTTTGACAAGCTCAGCTGGAAGCTCTTTTGGGGGCGGCTTTATAGGCAGGACGCTCCCGTCAGTGAAGAGCATCGGCGCATGAAAGAACTTGAGAGAAAACTTGGCTCATAGGCCCACCTGGCGCGCCTGGACCGGCAGCTGGTAGCTGCCTACTCGAACTTTGTTTGGCACACTACTGCGCCGGTTGTGGACAGAATGAGCTCGCTGCTTTTACTGCCAGAGTTCAGGTCTACCAGGTACCGGGATTCGCCGCCGGCGGTGGTGATTTGCTCGTAGGTGCTGCCGTAGGTGTACTTCGAGTAGTTGGCCTTAAGAATGTTCAGCAGCGTCTTGGGAGCCTTGGTGTACGCCACGTCTATTTCGGTCTGCAGGAAGGTGCCGTTGCGGTCCAGGATGACCGACTTGTGCTGCTTTTGGGCATTTGTAATTGCGACGTCAAAGGCTTCGCTGCCGTCGCACATTGGGTCGTACTTCATGCTGGCAATGGTCCAGCCCGGGTAGTGGGCGTTGATATATTGCGTGAAGGTTTTCTTCATTTGATCGGTTATGGTGTGCGAGGGAGTAGGCGTCTTTTTGGCCGGGACGGTCCACTGTTGCAGGGCGGTGCCGTTACATGTTGCCACAACTACGCCGGCGCCGCTGGTTGCAGACTCGGCTTGCAAGCAAAGGCCGGTGGGCGTGTTGAGGATGGTGCCGTCGCTGCGGGCCTCCCACAGTTGCGGCGCACCGCTGTCGCACGTCCAAACGTGGCCATGAACCTGCCACTTTGTGCCCGTGCCTGCGCGGCGCACGGCAAAGCAGAATTTGCCTTCGTCGCCGTCCAGCACGTAGTGTTTGCCGTCAACTTTCCACTGCTGCTGGCTGCCTTTTGTGCACGGGCGCAGCTTTACGGGGTTGCCCTTTTCCTGCTCGCCGTGTTCGTTATTCAGGCAAAGCGCGCCGGCGCCCAGCTTTATTTGCCCCTCTGCCGACGTTGTAGCCGCGTATGTCAGCGCCAACGTTACCACGCCAATAACCGCAAAGCCCACAATAAAAATAACCGCGGACGGCCGTCCCTTTTTACCCCGGACAATTCCTGCAATCCACGACTGTTTCTTGGCTTTGGCTTTCTTTGGTTTTTGGGTTTTTTTGACAGTTTTTTTGGGCGCTTGTGCCATGGACGGTGTTTCCTGTAGTTACGGTTATGCTTGCTGTAAGTATACTGCGAGAATGCAAAAAATACATTACTTTTTGCGCCGAAACATGGGCAGGCTATGTGCGGCATACGGCTAGACGGCTACTGAAAATGCGCGCATACTGACACGTACTAGTAAGACTAATCTAACACGGGCCGGAAACGTTGCGTTACATGAGCGTTGCCGGCAAAAGGAGTACGAACATGTCCAAAGACAAAGGCCGAAAAGAAGTCAAAAAGCCGAAGCAACCGAAGCAGCCAAAAAACGCATAGTTTCTTTTGCAATAACAGGGGGTGGGATATGCTCAGATTACGGCAACGTCATGCACAAAAAATGATAATGATTGGCGCCGGCGCCGTGGTGCTGGCAATGGCCGGGGCAACTGCCTATGCTTTTTCATACTCGAAGAGCGGCGGCGGTGACGTGGAGCAGCATTTTATAACGCAAACAGCCGCCATGCTGGTACCGGCCACGCCGGGCTGGCATGACATACCTAACACTTCGTTCGACATTACTGCGCCGGCCAGCAATAGCAGCCATAGGCTGGCGCACGTTACGTTCTCGGCCGAATCGCGCTGCGTCAATGCGAACTGGTGCGCGGTGCGGGCCGTCTTTACCTCGGGCGAGAGCGGCATATTGTACGAGATGGACCCGGCGCCGGGCGCGAACTTTGCCTTCGACTCTGGAGGGCAGCGTGGCGCGCATAGCATGAGCCGGATAGCCGTGCTTTCTGGCGACGGCGAGGGCGTCCACTACAAGTTCAAGCTGCAAGCCCAAATTGTCGGTGGCACATCCGCAAGCGTCTTCCGGCTGGACGATTACCTAACGCAAATGGAAGTGTCTAACACGCCCATTCAGTAGCGCGCGAAAACTGCAATTTGGTTTGGAAAGTTGCCGCAACCTAGCCTACAATACAAGCAAATAGGAGGGTGGCATGCGGACACGAATTGTTGGGCGGGTAGCGGCTGTGCTGGCTGTGGTTGCAGGAATGATAATGCTATTGCCGGGGCTGGCCAGCGCGCAAAGCATTGGCGCTAAAGCGGACTTGGCTGCAGCCGTCCATGCCAAAGACCCCACGCATCCTCGCGTGCGCCTTACCAACATTTCCGGCCACGCCTGCCAGGTGGCCACCACCGCCCAGGGCACAGTTAGTATTACCAGGCTGCTGCAAGGCGGCAAAACCATTCAGCCCACGCCTGGCGACTCGGCCAGCGACGAAGACCTGGGCTACCTGCTACGCAGCCAGCTCAAAACACTGCAGCCCGGGCAGTCGGTGGACCTTGCGTTGCAGTCTTACAAGCTAACGTCTGGTGCGGTGCTGCGCGCTACCTCTTGGTCAAAAGATGGCGGCAGCTTCACAACAGAATATGCCATTGCCCGCACCGGTGCATTGCAGATGGACCTCAACTACAGCCTGCCCATCACGCCAGCAACGGGCGCACCGGCGTGCGGGGCGGTGTTTGCCAGCGCCTCGGGTACTGACATGTGGCGCACGTGGTTGGTTGGCGGCGGCATTGTGCTGGCCGTTGTCGTTGTACTGGCACTGCTGCTGTGGCTGTGGCGGACCAAACAACACCACCACAAGGCCGTAACCGCAGCCGTTATTGTGCTTGCCGGGCTGGGCCTATGGTGGCACCATGCGCCGGTGGCACTTGCCGACGTGGTAGTTCCGCCAGAGTTGCAGTCAACATACGACGGCTGCATTAGCACCTTCAATGCCAACCGCGACATCACCGGCCCAATATTAGACATCCTCAACAACCCCGCAAACCATTTCGAGATTGTACACACATACGGCGTTGGCAGCGACATGACCGGCATGCGCAACCCCAGCGGCACGGGCGGCATCTTTCGCATTTATTGGAACCCGGACGACCACCACCAGTACGCCGGCACGGGCGGCTCGCCGGACCCATGCACCGTGCTGTATCACGAGCTGTACCACGCACTAGACCAGCTTCGCGGCACATTTAGCCGGGACGATTGCGCCGGAAGCGGCATTGAAACCAAAGAGGTTATGGCCACCCGCGCTCAAAACCAGCTGCGCGCCCGCCTAGGCCTGCCCCAGCGCAGCCACTACGGCGACCTGCCCTTGCCCCCCGGCGACTGCAGCGCGCCGCCCGCGCCCGCGGCCTGCACCGGCGAGCACTGCGCCGGCACCAACGGCGATCCGCACCTGCTGACATTTGACGGCCTGCGATACGACTTCCAGGCCGCGGGCGAGTTCATAGCTGCCCAAAACCAGTCCGGCAGTTTCGCCATTCAGGTACGTCAGCAGCCCTGGGTCGACTCGCGGTACGTGTCTATCAACACAGCTCTAGCCTTCATGATTGACCACGACCGGGTCGAATTTCGCGCCGGCCCCACCATGAGCCTGCTAGTTAACGGCAAGCCGCATGCCTTGGCCACCGCCAAACTGCCAGGCGGCGGCCAGCTGAACCTGAACGACGACATTGCAACACTAACCTGGGCGGACGGCTCTGTTGCCTACATCCGGCCCGTGGGCACGTACGGCCTGGCGCTGTCTGTGCAGGCGGGCGACGACCTGGTTGGCAAGCTGGATGGCCTGCTGGGTGACGCCAATGGCAACGCCAACAACGACCTCCATGCCCGCGGCAGCACCAAAACCATCCAGCCCACCTACGACCAACTGTACCCGAGCTTTGCCGACAGCTGGCGCATCTCCAGCAAGGCATCGCTATTTACCTACGACAAGGGCAAAGACACCGGCACCTACACCAACCGCAGCTTCCCGGCCAAGCTCCCCACACCCAAAAGCCTGCCCGGCTACGCGGCTGCCGAAGCCTTTTGTAAAAGCCTGGGCATTAGCGACCCGGCCATCCTGGCCAACTGCACGCTGGACATGGCCATTACCGGCCGGCCAGAGTTTGCGCGGGCTGCGGCACATAGCCAAGAGTTTGCCGCCGGGTCGAACTTTGCCGGCACCACGTGGCAGGTCAATATCAAAAACCCTGGCGATAGCGCCCGCGTAACGTTTGATGCCAAGGCCGGCGACAAAATATTCGTGCAGATTCCCAAAACCACCTTGCCCAGCCAATGCGGCGGCCTGCGGCTGACCGGGCCAGACGGCTCGGAGATTGCCAGCGGCTGCATCATAAATGGCTCGGGCGATATTGACGGCACCATACTGCCGGCCACCGGCACGTACACCATCAGCCTGGCGCCGGACGGCCCTACCGGCCAGGCCACCTTGCGGTTGCTACGCATTGCCGACAAACACGGCACCATCACGCCGGACGGCGGCAGTGTCACGGCAGCCATTGATCAGCCGGGCGTGGTGGCCCGCTACACCTTCAACGCGCAAGCCGGGCAACGGGTGTATTTGGCAGTGCCGTCCAGCACACTAGACAGTGAATGCGGCGTGATTAAAATTGTGGCGGCAGACGGCAGCGTTGTTGCGGCTGGATGCATCATCAACCACAGCGGCTATGTCGACACGGCCATCCTGCCCAGCACCGGGCAGTACACAGTGGTTGTCGACCCGGACGGCACCAACATTGGGCAAGCAACCTTGCGCCTGGTCTTCCCCACGGCCACAACAAAACCTATAAGTATTGACGGCACGTCCCAGACGGTCACCTTCCAAAAACCTGGCTCGGTTGCCACGTTCTTGTTCAATGCCCGCGCGGGCCAGGCAATATTTGTAGACGTTCCCAGCAGCCAGCTGCCCAGCCAATGCGGCCTGCTGGTATTGCACGGGCCGGATGGCGCCAGCCTGGGTTCCGGCTGCGTGATAAACCACAGCGGCAACCTCAGCGACACGGCCGTTGTCCTGCCGGCCGACGGTCAGTACGCGCTAACCCTCGACCCAGGCGACGGCGACACCGGCAGCACCACCGTGCGCATTCGCAGCCACTAATTTTGACCATCCGTACAATATCACATGAAATTTATGCGGTAATGCTCTATTATTATGAGCACATGTTCGAAACAAGATTTTTTGGAGGCACCCAGCCAAACGAGACATTTTTCGTTGGGCCTCCCCGTCCGTGGCAAAATATAAGAACCGAGATGCTGGACGTCAAGCGGCTGTGGCCGTCCATGCCAGAGGAATATGCCGAAAATCTAACGCTATGGCCAAATCATATACCCCCCTCCGAGTACAACCTGGCGGTGCAGGAGCAAATTCGACAAGGCATAAACGCCGGCAAGCTGGTGGGGGCTGCAGCACTACGTGCCATGGGCAGCATGGGAGAATACAACCAGGCATTCCACGGTTCAAACGTACTGCCGGAAGATTTGGAGGGCGGCGTACTGCAGCCGCGGCAAGCATACTGGCGGCACGGCGCCACCGACAAACGTTTCAAGGACGGCAACCCGGCCATTTGCTTTACGCGCAACGCAGCCGCGGCCGTCACCCTGGGCTTGCTGCATCCGCGCGGCCGGACTGACGAAAACTTGTACCTGTCATTCGGCGTCACGCCAAAAGGAACCGAACGGCGCATTACCTCCAAAGCAAGCATCGAGGCCGCCGCAGGCAAGACGGCCTGCCTGTACACTATCGATTTTATAGATCCTAAAGACTTCATCATCATCAGGCGAAGCAAAAGAGAGACAGAATACCGAAAAGAAACACCCACGCCCTACATATTCGCCGCCAGGATACAAACCGACACGCTGCCACCAGACCTGTTGGTCGTAGACTGCAATGAACGCGACAAACTTGACAACATAAACGAAGACATCCTTAGCGGCGCCAGCCCGCTTGCCGTCTCGCACAAGTACGGCGTTGACATATCGCCCTGGGGCAACACATGGGACGTCAACGAGCACCCGGCCCTTCTTCTCTAGCCCACACCCGCGCGGGTATGCTGTACTATACCAAGCATGCATCACCATAAAGCTACACCAACACACTACCATGGCCGTTAACCCAGACTTTCTGTACCCCCACGAAACCGGGGCGCTGTACCGGCCACACAACATGCTGAATGTTTCGAAAATCTGGCCCGATATGCCCCGTGAGGACTACCTAGAACATCTGCCAGGCTGGGCAAAGGGCATCCCGGCATATAACCAGGCTGTGCAAGAGCAGGTTCGCCGCGGCATCAATGCCGGCGAATTGGTAGGTGCGCTGGCCATACGCGCCATACTCGGCATGGGCGTAGTCCAGCAGGTTTACCACGGTTCAAACGTACTGCCGGAAAACCTGGAGGGCGGCGTACTGCAGCCACGGCAGCCCTACTGGCGGTATGGACACGAGGCGCCTTTCCGGGACGGGCAGCCGGCCATTTGCTTTACGCCGGACAGACACACTGCCACCACCATAGCTTTGCTACATCCGCATGGCAGCACCGCCGAAGGCGTTTTTCTGGCCTACACCCCCACACCGGAAGGCAAACTGTACCGCACCACCACAACCCATGCCATTCAGGAGGCCGCTGGTAAGACAGCCTGTTTGTACACCATTCATAGCATGCAAACCTGGGACTGTCTGACGCTGCACCGCGGCCCCGAGCCGGAGTACCGCAAGCTCGCGCCCACGCCCTACGTGTACGCCGCCAGAATTCAGGCCGACATTTTGCCGCCAGACTTGCTGGTGGTAGATACCGACGATCGCAGCATTTTCGACGACATAACGGTCGGCTTGCGCGAAGGCGCCAACCCGCTTGACCTTCGACGTAAATACGATGTAGACATACTGCCTTTTGGCGGCGCATGGGACGTCACCCACCACCCACTACACCTTCCCCATTCCCAGAAAGCATAGGCACATTCCCAAAATGCCGGCACAATCTGCTACTATGCATATGATTATGTCGTTACCGTATGACCCGCGGGCGTTTACCGCAGCCAACAAACAGCGCGCCGTTACCAGCTTGCTGGATGGCACACGACCCACCACAGACTACGTGGTGCTGCTAGTGGGAGCCATCCTGCTGGCCATTGGCGGAATTTTTACCGATAGCATCCCGGTGCTTATTGCCTGCATGATTGTGGCGCCGCTGGCCGGGCCTATTTTGGGACTGGGGCTGGGCATGGCTGCTGGCAGCATGCGGCTAATGCGGCGGGCTGGCGGGCTGTTGCTAGGTTCCTGCGTAGTGGCTTTGACGTTGGGCGTTGTGGGCGCCGAAGTATTGGGAAGCGACCGCGTGCCCAACATTCTTATATCGTTCAACGGCAACACCACTATCGCCGTGGGCGTTGCGGTCGTGTCTGGCGCCATTGCCGCCTACGGCAGTATGCGACCAAAGGTTGCCCAGGTGGCCACGGGCATTGCCATTGCCGTCTCGCTCATGCCGCCGCTGGTAGCTACGGGCGTCAGCCTGGCGCCGGGCGGCACGCCATACCAGGGCGCGCTCAGGCTTTTCCTGCTAAACGTGGGCGGCATCCTGGCCTCCAGCACGCTCGTCTTCCTGTTGTTCGGCTTGGGCCGGGTGTATCGTCGCCATGAGCGTTAGCCTGACCTACTTCGTGCATAGCATTACCACCGACAACCAGCGTGGCATTGCTACGGGCTGGCGGCCGGGCGTGCTGTCGGACGTTGGCATTGAGCGAGCTGCGCGCTTAGGCAAACAGCTGGCAGGCCGGCACTTCGACGCCATATTCTGCTCCGACCTGCAACGCGCAATAGATTCCGCCCGGCTTTTCTTTGGCAAGGACCAACCACTTATACAGGACGACCGGCTGCGCGAATGCGACTACGGTAGCCTGACCAATCAGCCTGCCGCACAGTTCAAAACCCGCATGAAAGATTTCGTGGACGCGCCCTTCCCGGAAGGCGAAAGCTACATGGACGTGCAAAAACGCATGGCCAGCTTCCTTCAGCTTTTGTCTCAAAACTACCCTGGCAAGCACGTGGCCGTTGTCGGGCACCAAGCCACGCAGCTTGCCCTAGAGGTACTGCTGCGCGGACGAACGTGGCAGCAGGCCATTGACGAAGACTGGCGCGCCACCCAGGCCTGGCAGCCAGGCTGGCAGTACAGCGTGCCGTAAAATCGCCGTGCCTGCCTTGACGCCGGCTTGCAGGCCACCCTACAATGAAAACGACCATGGGGAGACGCCGTGTCAGACATACATGAACGGAGCGATGGCGCCGTGCCGCCAGACCACCAAGCCATAGCCGAATCTTTGCTGGGCGTACCGCTCTGGCCGGACGGCATCCGGGAATCGCTTGCCGGCCTGGAGCCTGCCGAATCGCGGCAGGACATCCGCCAGTTTGCCCTGGATGCGACACTGCGGGCCGTGCGCCAGCTGGCCACGCGCGATCCCGCCGACCCGGAAATTCCCATCCAGCTAACCCGAAAAGATCGCGCGGCAGTCCAAAGCGAGTTCGGCCTGGACCTGCGGGTTATGTCCCGGCAAGTACGGCTAGCCAACAACGCAGCCTTGGCAATCTCCCCGGCCGAGCACACATCCTCCGCCCCGCCGCAATCAGGCACAGACAAACGCAACCATGCTCAAATCTCCGCCATCCAGGCCATTCACCACCATGTCCAAAGCATCCCGCGCTACGCAGATGAAGCCGAGCGGCCATCGCTCATCCGCCAGCTTAGCGACGGCATACTCACGGTGGCGCCGACGGGCTCGGGCAAGACGGTCATTGCCAGCAAATGGCTACAGCAGATAGGCCTCGGCCAACAAGTAAGCGCGCATGACGGCACGCCAATCCGCGCCCTGGGCATTGTGCCGTCGCTGGAAATATTGCATCAGTACACCGGCGACCGCGGCGACGATACCTTCCGGCGCCACCTTGGCCCTGACGTAAAAGTTAGCAGCTGGTGGCACCGGCAAAAAGATGCCTCGGGCGACGCGGTTATTATCACCAAACAGTCTCTGGGCGAAGCGCTGGACAGCGGCGCCATCACGCCCGAGCTTTTCGACGTCACCTTCATTGACGAAGCCCACCACGCGCTCGAACCAAAGCTGCTTGGCCGTCTGGGCGATTTAGGCGCGCGGTTGCTGGGGTTCACGGCCACTCCGGCATACAATTTGCAGCGCGATCTGCGCCGCTACCTCTCGCATGTAGAGGTTGGATCGCTGCGCAGTTTTGTGGAAGAAGGCATCCTGAATCCGGTCCGGCTGTACAGCTACCGCTCGGACAACAACGAAGTTGAGCTGGCTGCCGGGCTAGCCGGCAAATACATACAGGAAGGCCGCAGCGTGGTCGTGTATTGCCAGCCCGGAGAGTTTTCGTGGCAGGCACGCAAGGTTGCCGACACAGTCAACGCACATTGCGGCCGGCAGGTTATGGACCCAGTCGGCAGCTATCCGGGCAACGAAAGCGACGACAGCCTGGACAAATTCCTAGATGGCGGCATCCGCGGCCTCAGTACCGTAAACATGCTGCGCGAGGGCTGGAACGCACCGGTGGACGTGGTGATTGTGGTGGGGCGCAGCACATCGCTTTTGCACCTTATCCAAAAAATTGGTCGCGCCATGCGCCCTGGCGACAAAGAAACTATTCTGGCAGAGATCATGCCAAAGCCAGCCGACGGCCGGCCCGCGTTTTCCATATGGGATGCGTTTGGGCTGGACGAGGTGGTACAAGGCGCGCTGCTGGGGGCTCTCGGGCCAGCGCGCATACACCCGCGGGGCAAAGCCTACGAACTAGCACAATTAGCCAAAGCAGCCGGCACAACGCCCCACACAAGCCCTCCATTCGACGGCCACAACCTGCCCGAAACGCTCAGGCAAGCCCTACTACCCAACCAGCCCGTTCGGCGCATCACACTCACGCCAGAAGCGTGGGAACGCCGGCAGCCTCCGGACGGTTTTGTCCATGCCGCTGCCCTGGCCGAACAATACCGCGTACCCCTACCCTACCTGCACCTGCTGCTCGACCGAGAAGACCTGTCGTACGTTGGCATATGGCCCACCGGTTCCAAAAACGTGTACGAGCGGTGGTACGAACCGCAGGCTGCCGCCTACCTTGTTGAAAACCCGCCGGCAGCACTGGCAGCCAGTGCCGAATTTAATATCACAGACCTTACAAAAATGACCAACCTTCCCTGGGATTACCTCGCAAAAGTACTAAAAGAGCTAGAGCTAGAACCCGTCGAGCGTCTTTCGCCAACCACCCACCGCCTGACAAACTTCTATAACTGCGCGCAGCTGGAACGCCTGCTGGAAAAAATAGAAGCAATCCCGCAAGCGGCCGAAGACGACGTGCTTATTGGCAGCCTTCTGCAAACCATTGGCCATTCATTCCTTCGGCGCTACATGCGCGAGAACGACATCCAAACAGTGGTAAAGCGCCGCAACCCAAAGTTTGGCTTGCGCGGATATGGGCGCTTCATCACTGCCGCCCAGGCAGCAGCCATACAAAAAGCAGCCGACGAGCTAGATGGCCCAATGGACCAGCTTGTTTCATTTGCTGAAGCAGCCAAAATTGTTGGCATTGGCACCACCACTCTCACCAAAAGGCTCACGCCCGAAGAAAATGAACAACTGGTTTTACGCCATGTTCGCAAAGGGCGCACCAACCTTGTGCGGCACGTACCAAAAAGTATGCTGCCGGAGCTTGTCCGGCGTTTGCAGCCCGCCAAGCTACCGCCGCACCTTGTACCATTGTCAGTGATTTGTGAACGCACCGGGCACGGGAAGGCAAACACTATTAGTTGGTTTAAGCGGCGTAATCTCACCGCACAAAAAATAACACTGGCCGGCCAGAATATAGAAATCTCATGCTACACCTGGGCGGCACTAACTGCGTTTGAAGAAAAATACGGCATCAAGCCGGAAGCTGCACCCATCAACTACCGGCTGCTGGCCAGCGGGCCCGAAGACCGCGACCCGCGCCGCCTGCACTATAGCCAATCCGTCCAACGGCTTTATTTCTCAGAAGAGCAACTGGTGGATGTACCCGAACCCTGGGCGGGGCCAACGGCTGGCAAGCAAACCAATAAGCAGGCCGACAAACCAAAGAAACCTTTGGAAGCGCTGGCCAACGACGAGACCGTCCCGCTCCGGGCCTCACTGACATATCTGCGCTGTAGCCCCGAGGCGTTGGCCGTTTTGCTGATGAACGCCAAAACGCCAAAGGCGCACCTACGGTATGACGCCGACGGTCGGCTGGGTGGCATCACCGCTGCTGCCATCCGTGCCGTCAACCGTTCCGCCGCACTGAATATTTTGGCGCGCCCAGAAAACTGGGTCAGCAATGCGTCCGTGGCCCAAACCTTGGGCATCGAGCCGCAGGAAGTTGTCGAGCTTGCCCGAAAGCTGAACGTTTTTGCCGCCGACCGTGCCATCTTCAAACTTCCCAACCAGAAAAATATGATCGACCTTTGCTACTCTCAGGCATTTGCCCGGCGCATGCTGCAGTGGAGCCGAGCGGAAAGAGAGCCTGACGACGATGACGCCGACGAATAATCCGGCAGCGGTGCTTTTTGGCGCCTAGTGCGCGGCTAGGACGGCCTCGCTTTTTTCAATGTATTCCAGGTAGCCTCGGCCAAAATGACCGTCCTGCGCTTGCTGCCGCAAGGTGGCCAGCGTGCGCCAATCGGCTTCGGCAATCTCTGGGTCAAGTGGCCGCAGGGGCGCGTCAAACAGCACGTCGTGCTGCTGGTGCTGCAGCGTGACGGCCGTGTTTTCCATCCAGGCGTGGGCGGTGTCTCGGTTGGACACCAGCACCCGGAAGCTGGTCACCACGGCAACGCCGCCCAAAGCGGCAACGGGCAAACCGGTTTCTTCATGGGTCTCGCGCAAGGCGGCATCGCGCGGGTCTTCGCCCACATGACGGTCAACAAAACCACCGGGCAGGCTCCAGGCACGCCCCTCGGCCTTGCGCACTACGGCAAATTCGGCCGGACGATCGCCATGCTGGCGTTTTAGCACCATGTCGGCCGTACCGTTCGGCCCGTAATCCCAGAAGAATCCCGGCCCGGTTACCATGCCAGCACGGCCGGTCAGCAGCTGGCCGGCGTATGGGTGCAAGGCGCGGCCCAGCTGGTCGGTGCGCAGTCCGCGCTCCCGCCACGCAGCGGCCTGCTCTGGCGCAACTGGTGCTTCGCGGTCTACCACCTTGCATACCAGGTGGGCAAGATGCTGCGGTGCACGCACACGGTTGGGGTGCGCATCGACGTGCCAGGGCCCATCATCCGGAATCACAAACGCGTCCTGGCGTTCCATGAACCGCCATTCCTCGGGGGAAAGGTGCAAACGCTCGGCATACGGCACGTAGCCAGGCAGCACGGGCGCAGCGGCGGCCCGCTCCAGACGTTCAGCGCTTAGGGGGGAGAGAGTATCGTATTGCATGGTGCCACTATACCATAACGGCGGTGCAAACAGTGCCGCAGCCGCCCATGCTAGGCGTTATTGCAAATACAACATCCTGGAGATATACTGAACATAAGCATAAACCAAACAACGAGAGGATGGGCTCCATATGTTTGCAAATTTATATAACACCGACAACTCGAACGGTATGGCTTTTGGCTGGGTTATTATGTCACTGGCGTTGGCGCTACTGTACATTGCCGCGCTGTGGCGGGTGTTCGAAAAGGCCAAGCAATCCGGCTGGAAAGCAATCATCCCGTTCTACAACATATACATCATGCTGAAGATTGTGGGGCGGCCAGGCTGGTGGCTGCTTTTGTACCTCATTCCGGTGGTCAATATTTTCGTGCACATAGTGGTGTCGCTGGATTTGGCCAAGGCGTTTGGCAAAAGTGCTACGTTTGGCATTTTTGGCCTGTGGCTGTTTTCGTTCATTGGCTATGTAATCCTTGGGTTTGGCGAAGCACAATACAAAGGCGCGCCCAAGCACTAACATGGCCGCGCAGCAGCGCCTTGGCGCGGATACCGTTGGCACCCGCAAGCTTTATGTATTGGTTGTGCTGCGCGTATTTTTTGCCGGACTGGTTGTGGCGGCCATAACGGCACAGGCGCGTTCGCTGCAACGGGGCGGACAGCTGAACCCGTACAACTTCTTCAGTTTCTTCACCATCCAAAGCAACATCATTGCGGCAGGGGTATTGCTGCTTGGTGCGGCAATGGGCCGGCATAGACACCCATGGCTGGATGTGGCGCGCGGCGCGGCAACACTGTACATGGTTGTTACCGGTGTGGTTTACGCGCTGCTGTTATCAAATATCGAAGTGCAAACAACCGTGCCTTGGGTGAACCAGGTGCTGCATCGCGTGTTCCCCGTTGCAATGGTGCTGGACTGGTTGTGGGACCGGCCGGCGCACATTTCGTTTCGCACGGCGCTGTGGTGGGTTGTGTACCCGCTGACATATGCGGCGTACACGCTGGTTCGCGGGCCCATTGTGTTGTGGTATCCGTACCCGTTTTTGGATCCGGCCCAGCACGGCTATGGGCAGGTGGCACTGACGTGCGTCGGTATTGGGCTGGCCGTTACTGGCGTGGCGTGGCTGCTGGCCCGGGCGACACCTGCGGTGACACGCCGCCATAAAACCGCCGCTTGATCCGCTGCGCCGCCAGCAAATACGCCAGCACAATAGCCGTAAGCGCGACAATTTGCCCCAAACGCAAATACCCAAAATGGAAAATAGTACGCACCGGCAACAACACCGCCAGCGTAGCAACCAAGCCGGTCAGCGCCGTGCTAACCACCAGCAGCGCCGCGGGCCAGCTGTCCTTGAACGGCACAAACCTGGTACGAATGATGTACACCACAAACACCTGCGTCAGTATAGACTCCAGGAACCAGCCGGCCTGAAAGGTTGCCTCGCCGGCATGAAACACCAGCAGCAGCACGCCAAAGGTCAAAAAATCAAAGCACGAGCTAAGCAGCCCGTACGACCACATAAACTTTTTCACATCGCGCAACGACAAACGGCGCGGCTGGATGATCTCGGCTTCGTCCACGTTGTCCAGCGGAATGGCAAACTGGGACGAATCGTACAGCAAGTTGTTCAGCAAAATTTGCGTAGCCAGCATAGGCAAAAACGGCAGGAACAAGCTGGCGCCAGCCATGGAAAACATGTTGCCAAAGTTGCTGCTAAGGCTCATGCGCAAATACTTCATGGTGTTGGCAAACGTTTTGCGGCCTTCCACAATACCGTTGGTTAGTTCGTGCAGGCTTTTGCGCAGCAGGATGAAGTCGGCAGCGTCTTTGGCAACGTCGGTGGCGTTGTTCACGGACACGCCAACGTCCGCGGCGCGCAGGCTGGGCGCATCGTTTATGCCGTCGCCCAGGTAGCCAATGACGTGGCCATTTTGCTGCAAGGCCTGAATGATATGCATTTTCTGCTCCGGGTTCACCCGGGCAAAAATGGTGGTGCGTTCCACCGCAGCCACCAGCTGGGGTGAAGACATGCGCGCCAAGTCGTCGCCCGCCAGCACGCCGTCTACGTGCAAGCCAATGTCGGCGGCAATTTTCTGCGTTACATACACATTGTCGCCGGTAATTATTTTGATGCCGATGCCCATGTTGTGCATGCGCTGCAGAGTTTCGCCCACCGATGCCTTGGCCGGGTCCAAAAACGCCAGGAATCCCTGGAACTGCAGGCCGGCTTCGTCTTGCGGCTCGTAGCGCTGCTCGGCATGAATTTTTTTGCTGGCTACGGCAAGGACGCGAAAGCCCTGCTGGCTCAGCTCGTCGTACGTCTTTTGAATGCGCGCGGTTAACTGCGGGCTGAGCTGGGCGTCGGCGTTGTAGCTGGTGCAAATTTTCAGTACTTCCTCGGGTGCACCTTTTACAATCAAGTGTCGTTGCTTTGAGGCACGATGATGTACCACCACGGCCTCGCGCTTGCGCTCAAAGTCAAATGGTATTTCGTCAATCTTTTTATACGCTTGTATGTCAACGTGCGCGAACTGCTCCACGGCGGTGTCCAGCGGGTTCTCAAAGCTGGTCGAGAACACGCTGGCCACATAGCCCAGCTCTAGCACGTAGTCGGACTGGACGTTTTTGGCGTCAACGTATTTCACCAGCGCAATTTTATCCTCGGTAAGCGTCCCGGTTTTGTCGGTACACAAAATGTCCATGCTGCCAAAGTTCTGCACCGCCGACAGCTGTTTTACAATCACGCCTTCCTTGGCCATTTTCAGCGAGCCTTTGGTAAGGTTAAGTGTGATGATCAGCGGCAGCAGCTCGGGCGTCAGCCCCACAGCCAGCGCCAGGCTGAACAGTACCGACTCCAGCACGTTGCGGTGAAACAGCACATTCACCAGCAGTACAAAGATCACCAGGAAGAATGTCAGTTTGATAATCAGCGTGCTAAAATCGCGGATCTCGCGCTCGAACTCGGTTGTGCGCCGGGCGGACTGCAAGGCTGCGGCAATGTGCGCGAACTTGGTGCGCGGGCCGGTTTGCGTCACGCGCATCACGCCTTCGCCACTAATCACGCCGCTGCCCATATACACGGCGGCGCCAACGGCTTTCATCTGCGGAAACGACTCGCCGGTTAGGGCGGCTTCGTTGGCAAACACATCCTTGCCCGCAACCATTTCGCCGTCAGCCGGTATGACCTTGCCCGCGGTTAGCAGCACAATGTCGCCGGGCACAAGGTCGGCAGCCGGCACATGTTCGTCGCGGCCGTTGCGACGCACCGTGACGCGCACGCGCACTTTGTCTTTCAGTGCCTCGGCCGCCTGCTCTGACCTATACGTGTTGAAAAAATCCAGCCCCACGCTCAGCACCACAATGGCGGCAATGATAAAAAAGCTGGCTTTCTCGCCAAAAAATAGCGACAGCGTTGCGGCCATGAGCAAAATGAGCACCAGCGGGTTGCGGAACCGCGCAACAAATGCCAGCACCGTGCGGCTGGACCGCTTGCCTTCCTGAAATACATTGCGGCCGTACTGGTTGCGCAGGGCCAGGACCTTGTTGGTGGTGAGGCCGGTTGTCATATATATATTGTACGCGAAAATGCCGAGGGGCGGGATGCTTTTGGCCGTGGGGCCTGGCAGGCGGCTATTCCTCGGCGCCGGCCAGTATATTTTCAAAAAGCGCAATGGTGCGCTGCTGGTAGGGGGCCAGCTCGCGCTGGTGGCTTAGGCGCAGCTTCCCCTGCAAATCTGCCGGCTGAAACATGGTGCTGAACATCAGCAAGTCCAGCTGCATGTAGTGTGCCATGGCTGCCCGCTGCCAACGCGTAGTGGCGGCAAAAAGTAACGGGTTGAACACCAGGCACCGAGCGGCTTCGGTGTCATGCAGGCCCGCTCGCTCGGCTTCTGCTAAAGCTAGCTGGCTGGCTGGAGAATTTGGAAAAACGTGCGGAAACACCTGGCGCTCCTGCACAATGCGCGCCTGCAACAGCTGCGCCAGATTGTACGAGGCCAGCGGCCACCGCTGCTGCGAATAGCGCTCGCCCACCTGCCGCCGCAGCCACTTGCTGATTCGGTCGGGGCGCCAGCGTGAGGGTACCTCGTCCGGCGTATTTGCCGGGCGCACGGCTGGCGGCAAGCCCAGCCTGTACACTGCTGTCAACGATTCTGCTTGTCGCATGGTTGTCCCGTTCGACCGCGCCAGCTGGCAGCGGCCGGACGGCGGCAGTGTGGCCACAAAGGCCGCGCTTTCAGGGGTCAGCTCGTAGCGGCGCCCGACAAGCGAGTCGGGCGTTTCCTGCCGGGGCTTGCTCACCAGCGTTACCATGCCCGCCTCCTCCATCCGGTTGCATATTTTTTGCAGGCTGATGCGCCCCATGCTTATACAATCTTGCAGCGCAAGCGGGTCCACGCCCGGCGGTTCCTCTGGCCGGTCTGTACCGTGCAGCGCCAGACAGCTGAGCAAATCAAGGTGGACATCGCGCAAACTTTCCATCGCATTGGTCATGCCCGACCGCGTGCAGTCAGGGCTTTTTTGCGGACGGAAAAGCTGCTGGCCCTTCCAGGTCTGTGGCATAAACACCGTGGGCGACCGCGCGCCTACGTACCGTCTGTCCTGTTGATACGGAAGCTCGGTAATAAACTGGCGCAGCTCCCAGCCGGAAAAACAACGGTCCACAACGCGCTGGCTGATCCCGGTGCACGTCCGCACCTCCCGTGGGCTGAGCGTGCCTTCCCCGTCCTCGGCCATGGTGCGCGACAAAATGCATTCGGCACACCGGAAAATGCGTTGCTGCGTCTCGGTAAGTTCTGTGCGGTGCAGCAGCTCGGCTTTGCGGCTCCACTCGGCACGCTCTGCTGCAGTGTCTTCTGTAATCCCCTCTGGCATTCAACTATCATATCATCTCGCTGGGCGTTCGCCAGTGCATAATGCTCATGCTTGCGGTATGGGGCATAAATGTTGTATAATTTGCCGGTCACAACACCGTGACACCAATCGAGAGGATTGTCATGTTCCCCTGCGTGTACGGCTGTGGTAACTGGTCCGCCGTCTATGGTGGCCACTGCGGCATCTGCACCCCGCCCCTCGCCCAGGAACTCATGGGCGAAGCCATGATCGCCGAAGGCATCATCACCGGCGACGTGGGCGAGATCCTGGCAGGCGAAATGATCGCAGGCGGGGTGCCCGGCGTACCTGTCGTTCCGGTCGTACCCGCCGTGCCCTACCCGCCCGTCCCGGGTTACGGCTACGGACCGGGTTACGGGCCCAACTACGGACCGGGCTATGTCGCGCCGGGCATGGGCGTCGGAGCCTTCGCGGCGGGTGTGATCGCCGGAGAGATGATCGAGGAAGCGCTCGAGCCGGACGTCGTGGTCCGAACCGAGTACGTCGACGTCGAGACCGACTACCCCGAAGGCGATGCCTACGAGGAAACCGGCCCCTTCCAGGACCCGTACGAGCTCGGCGGCGGTGGTGAATACGACGACGGTGGTGGCAGCGACTGGTAACAGTCACCTTCACCCCGGCCCTGGGAGCATCCAGCTGAGCAATCACTGGCCCAGGCGCTAGAGACGGCAAGGGAAACGCCAGACGCGGTACTGGCTACAAGTGGACACTCCACGCCAGCAGGCTGGAGCACCACAATACCGTGAGGTTCATCTGTACCTACATCCGGCGAACACTCGCCCCAAAAAAGCCGTTGATCGAACAGAAACCCTGGCTGCGCACTCCCCCAAACGGTGCACGTCTTTTACAGACAACAAGCAGCCAGGTTTTTTCATGCCTTGAAACTTTTGCCGGGACGGCCGTGAGCAGGCTTGACAATGGTTGGTGTGCTTGCTACACTAACCAGCATCATGAATGAAGTTTTGACCACCAAAGAGCTGGACCGCATTGCCACCGTGCTGGCCAGCGGCCCTTACGAGGGCTACCCAGAACCCGCCAGCCGCCTATACGTGGGCGCGGCCGGGCTGCACCTGGCCGGCGTTACCCTGCAGGTGCCCGACGGCCCGTGGCATATTGCCAACCACCCCAATCGCCGCGGCAAGGACGACCGCGCGCTGGACCCAGACGTCCCCGGCACCGCACACCCCGTTGTGCCAGCCGAGCTAACAAACCGCTGGCGCAGCGACGGCCTGCAAACCGATCAGTACGGCCGGCCGATTCACCCAAACTGGCAACAGCTGCTGGGCGATGAACGCATTGGCCTGCCCACCGGCCTGGGGTTCTTTTACAGGTACGGCGCCAATGCCACGGTTGACCCAGTGGTGTATCGCCGCCGCCAACCGCAGGACGAGCCAGAGTACTTGCTTATCCAGCGCGAAAAGGGCCGCACCTGGGCATTGCCCGGCGGGTTTTTGGACCGCACAGACGCCTCGGCCGAAGCCGCCGCCCGGCGCGAAGCCGCGGAAGAAACACAGCTGGATGCCATTGGCGGGCACGGCGAAGTTATACTGCACAAGCGCCCCGTAGGCCTCCGCGACACGCTGCATGCCTGGACAGAAAACACGGTTGTGCTGCTGCACGGCAACCAAGAATATTTATACGACACGCTGCCTGTGGCCAGCGATGACGCCATTGACGCCGGCTGGTTTAGCCGCGCCAGCATGGCAAGCCTGCCCATGTTCGATGCGCACCCGCAGTACATCAGCCGCGCCGACGAACTGCTGCGCGCGGCAGCGTAGGGCTCACGCCCAGGCTAGCTTTTGTTGGCCAGCCCAAATGCCTCAATCCACTTGGCCAGCTCACGCCGTCCCACCAGCACGCATTGGTTGCTGCTGGCCAGCTGCGTGGCCGGGCCGCTGAAGGTGCTGTTGGTGATCACCATGGCCCGGTTGCATTTGTAGTAGTTCAGTGCGGTAACTGCTGCGCGCACGGCACCGGCGCGCACTTTGCCGCGGTTGCGCTTTACCTGAATGCCCCACCGGATGCCGTCCTTTTCGGCAATGACATCAATGCCTAGGTCGGACTGCTCGGTAATGCGCACGTGCTGGTAGCCGCGTGCCTGCAGCAGCTGGGCCACGTATTTTTCAAAGGCAAACCCATCCATAGTGTCAATATCCAGCAGCTTGAAAAGCCGCAGCCGCTGCTGCTCGCGCCAGCGCTGCCACTGCACCACCAGCATGCCAGCTACCACTGCCAGCCCCAGGATGACTAGCCCGGCCACTGCCAGCGGCATAGCCTGAGACGAACGCGCCGATAACGCCCCAACCGCCAATATGCCCACAATAATAAGCGTAAATGTCAGCTCCTGCGGCCCTGCCTGGCGCTTTTTGCGATACGGCGCCGGCCGGCGCCCGGCATAGGGCTGACGGGGGTATGGGCGGGGCGGCCGGCGCCGTAT